>BNJT01000243.1_pt1 | contig 243892 bp, 238 predicted proteins | sample 8540491 | NCBI WGS metagenome assembly BNJT01 (sample SAMD00202455, study PRJDB9452) | human saliva metagenome | host: Homo sapiens
TGAATGGAGCGTTGGCATGGAAATTGAGAGAACAAAGGCGTATTTGGAAGAAATTCTTCCGGGAATGGGCTATGTGTTGGATAGTGTCACCTTTACAAAAGAGGCGGGAATCCACTATCTAAGGGCATTCATTTAGAAAAGATGAGCAGGACATGACGGTCAATGACTGTGCCATGGTCTCCAGAAGACTGTCCAAGTGGTTGGATAAGGAAGACTTTATCGAAGAAGAATATATTTTGGAAGTATGTTCTTTAGGCTTTAAGGATAATCCCGGAGCGGAGGAGCTTTCCGAAGTGGAAGAAGAACTGCTTTCCGGGGAAGAAGCTACGGAAGAGTAAATTGTGAGGCGAAAACAGTTGAAAGTATAATACAGGCGGAATAAAAGGCAGTAAGGATAGAAAACGCCTGATGATAAAAATAAAGAGGAGTAAAAACGATGAACGAGGAATTACGCTTAGCGCTAGACATGTTAGAGAAGGAAAAGAAAATTTCCAAGCAGGCTTTAATTGAGGCTATCGAGCTTTCATTACAAACCGCTTGCAAGAATCACTTCGGTTCCGCAGACAATGTGCACGTAAGCATGAATCCGGACACTGCAGTGTTTTCCGTATTGGCAGATAAGACAGTTGTTGAGAAGGTGGGAGACAAGTCTACAGAAATCAGCTTGGAAGAAGCCCATGAAATGGATCCTTCCTATACTTTGGGAGATGTGGTGCAGGTACCCATTGATTCCAAGTCCTTCAGTAGAATTGCAGCCCAGAATGCCAAGGGCGTCATTGTGCAGAAGATTCGTGAGGAAGAGAGAAAGAACCTCTTTGAAGAATATTATGCTATGAGCAAAAAGATTTTCACAGCCCTTGTGGAAAAGAATACCGGAAGAGCTCTGATTATGAATTTGGGCAAGGTAGATGGTTACCTTGCGGAAGCGGAGCAGATTCCGGGAGAGAATTTGACTCCCGGACAAAGAGCAAAGGTCTATGTGGTGGAAGTGAAGGACAGCCCCAAGGGACCAAAGCTAATGCTTTCCCGTACCCATCCGGAGTTGGTTCGTAAGCTGTTCTTTGAGGAGGTTTCCGAGCTTAGAGAAGGCATTGTGGAGATTAAGTCCATTGCCAGAGAGGCAGGATCTCGTACCAAGATGGCAGTCATTTCCAATGAAGAGGATGTGGATGCAGTGGGTGCCTGCGTAGGTCTTAACGGAAACCGTGTAAATACCATCGTGGAAGAGCTTCGGGGAGAGAAGATTGATATTATCAACTATGATGAGAACCCGGCATACCTGATTGAGAATTCCTTATCCCCGGCTAAGGTAATCGCGGTTATTGCGGATCCGGACAACAAGGAAGCTTTGGTCATTGTACCGGATAATCAGCTGTCTCTGGCCATCGGTAAGGAAGGACAGAACGCAAGACTTGCGGCAAAGCTGACCAATTACAAAATTGATATTAAGTCCGAGTCTCAGGCTCAGGAACAGGGAATCTTCGATGAAATGGGAATTGATTACCATGGAGAAAGCCTGGAGGAAGAAGATTTAGGCTATGATGAGGACTATGAGGATGCTTCCTATGAAGAAGGGGAAGAGGAAGCGGAAGCTTACGAGGAAGAATAAATAAAAGAGAGACTTGGTTTTCGAAAAAAGGATTGGTCTTTTTCGAAAAGCATTTTCATAGAACCGATAGAACCATAGGGATGTTTTCCGGGAGGGAAAATGAAGGTAGAGCCACAACGAAGCTGCATAGGCTGCGGAGAAAAAAAGGACAAAAAGGACTTGCTTCGGATTGTCCGTTCTCCGGAGGGGGAATATGCCGTGGATTTGCAAGGAAGAAAAAATGGAAGAGGCGCTTATCTTTGCAAGAATCTTTCTTGCCTGGAGAAGGCTGAGAAGAAAAAGGCTTTTTTCCGTTCCTTCAAGGAAGCAATCCCCAAGGAAGACCTGGATAGACTGAGGGAGGAAATCAAAGAAATTGCAAAAATAAGATATTGGGACTCTTGGGTTTGTCCATGAAGGCCGGAAAGGTCAAGGCGGGAGAGTTTTCCGTAGAAAAGTCCATTAAAGCCCATAAGGCCAAATTGGTGCTGGTGGCTGCCGATGCTTCGGAAAATACGGAAAAAAAATTCCGACAAAGTTGTTTTTATTATCAGATTCCCATATTTTCCTTCGGAACGAAGGAGGAGCTGGGGAGAGGGATTGGAAAGGAAATGCGTTCTTCTCTGTGCATAGAGGATGAAGGCTTTGCGAAACGGATGATTGAGATTTTTAGATGGAGGGAATGCGGATGTTAGAAGATAATAAGAAAGAAAATATTGAACAAAAAAAGTGAGGAAGCTCCCGTTAAAAAGAAAAAGTTAGCGGTGGTTTTCCATTCCCAAAACTCGGTGAACCATAAAAATCATCCTCTGGGAAGAACACAGTTTTCCGATAAGGCAAAGGCCAAGGTAAAGAAGGAAGCAGGGAAAGAGGAGGGAGGAAAGAAATCTCCCAATGGAAGACCCCTGCCTCCCGGAACTGCAAGGGTTACTCCTTTGAAGGCTTTGAATGCTATCCAGAAAAAGCAGGAGGAAGAGGAGAAGAAGCTGGCAGAGGAGAGAATCCTTTTAGAAAAGCAGGAAGCGGAAAGAAAAGCTAGGGAAGAAGCGGCAAAGGCCAAGGAAGAAGCGGAAAAGATGGCTTTGGCGGAAAAGGAGAGTCAGGAAAAGGCAAAGAGACCTACCATCTCCGGAATCAAACCGACTATTTCCGGAATTGCAGCTAAGCTGAACCCTGCTAAGCCCCAGAGTAAAGAGCCTGTCGGAGAGCGTAAGAGCAGCAGCTTCGGCGCCGGAAAGCCTGTAGAGAAGCGGTTTGCACCGGGAGGAAGAAGTGACAGCAGAGGAGAGGGAAGAAAGGATGGAGATTCCAGCGGAAGACCCCGTTTCGGTGCGGCTGCGAAGAAGCCTGCTCCAAGCCTTGCTCCGGAGATTGTGGAAAAGCAAAGCAGAACCAAGCATGACGCCACAAAGCCTCAGAAGAAGGTTTACGGAAACAAGAGCTTTGAAAATGAAAAGGCCAACATTTCCCAGAAGAATCGTGCTGCCAGAAAGCAGAATAAGTACGGCGCTACCCAGTCCTACGAGAGAGATGAGCAGGTAAAGGTAAAGAAGACCGGAAAGGGTGCATTTATTAAGCCGGAAGTGGTGAAGGTTGCGGAAGAAACCATTAAGTCCATTACCTTACCGGAGGTAATTACCATTAAGGAATTGGCGGATAAGATGAAGCAGAAGTCTGCGGACCTTATCAAGAAGCTTTTCTTAAAGGGGCAGATGGTTACCCTGAATACGGAATTAACGTATGAAGAGGCGGAAAATATTGCGGTTGAGTACGACATCCTTTGTGAAATGGAAGAGAAGGTAGATGTTATCGCTGAGCTGGTACAGGATTCCGAAGTGGATGAAGAGAAGGATTTACAGCCCCGTCCTCCTGTAGTAGCGGTTATGGGACACGTTGACCACGGTAAAACCTCTATTCTGGATGCGATTCGAAATACCAATGTGACCAGTAAGGAGCATGGCGGAATTACCCAGTCTATCGGTGCTTATCAGGTAACGGTAAAGGTTAACGACGAAGACAGAGTGATAACCTTCTTGGATACTCCCGGACATGAAGCCTTCACTGCTATGCGTATGCGTGGAGCCCAGTCCACCGATATTGCTATCCTGGTTGTTGCTGCAGATGACGGCATTAAGCCCCAGACCATTGAGGCGATTAACCATGCTAAGGCGGCCAATACAGAGATTATTGTAGCCATCAATAAGATTGATAAGCCTGCGGCAAATATTGACAAGGTGAAGCAGGAATTAATGGCCTATGATTTGGTGGCTGAGGACTACGGCGGAACCACCATTTGCTGTCCTGTTTCCGCAAAGACCGGAGAAGGACTGGAAAGTCTTTTAGAGAATATTGCTTTGCAGGCGGATGTGCTGGAATTAAAGGCGAATCCAAACCGTAAGGCCTACGGTGTTGTGATTGAGGCGGAGCTGGATAAGGGAAGAGGTTCCGTGGCCCGTCTTTGGTACAAAAGGGTACCCTCCATATCGGAGATGTGGTAGCTGTAGGTTCTGCCTTCGGTAAGGTTCGTGCCATGATTGACGATAAGGGCAAGAGAATCAAGAAGGCTACTCCATCTATGCCTGTAGAGATTTTGGGATTGAATTCCGTACCTAATGCGGGAGAAATCTTCCAGGTGAAGGACAATGAGAAGGAAGCGAAAGCCTATGCGGATACCTTCGTTAGTGAAGGAAAGCAGAAGATGGTGGAGGATTCCCGTAAGAAAGTCAGCTTAGATGCGCTCTTCGACCAGATTAAGGCAGGAGAACTGAAGGATCTTCCGATTGTCATAAAGGCGGATGTACAGGGATCTGTGGAAGCTGTTCGTGATTCCTTACAGAAGATTGAAAATGCGGAAGTACAGGTTAAGGTCATTCATGCCGGCGTTGGTGCCATCAATGAGTCCGATATTAACCTGGCCATTGCCTCCAATGCTATTGTTATCGGATTTGATGTAAAGCCTGACCCAACCGCAAGAGATATTGCAGAGCGGGAAAATGTAGACGTAAGACTGTACAATGTCATCTATAAGGCTATTGAAGACATTGAACTGGCTATGAAGGGAATGCTGGCTCCTGTTTATGAGGAGAAGGTTATCGGTCATGCTGAAGTTCGTATGATCTTTAAGTCTTCCGGCGTAGGAATTATTGCCGGCTCCTTCGTTACCGACGGAAAGGTACAAAGAGGTGCTAAGGTTCGTTTGACCAGAGGCGGAGAGCAGTTATATGATGGAACCATTGCTTCCGTAAGACATTTTAAGGATGATGTAAAGGAAGTGGGTGTTAAGCAGGAATGCGGTATTGTTTTAGAAGACTTTACCGATATTCAGGAATTGGATCAGTTGGAAGTTTATATCATGGAAGAAGTAAAACAGAGATAAGAGGGAGGGGAGCCGAAGGCTCCCCTGTTCCTACTTTTTTAGGAAAGTATAAAGAGGTAAAAAGTGAAAAAACTGAGCTTTAAGAACCAAAGAAGAAATGAGGATGTGAGAAGATGTCTTTCTCTTTTGATTCGGGAAGAGGTAAAGGATAGCAGGGTTTCTCCCTTCTGTGACGTTACCGGTGTGGACCTTACTCCGGATTTACAATACTGTAAGGTCTTTGTTTCCTGCCTTGGCAGTGAAGAGGAGCTGGGAAAAACCATTGAGGGATTAAAGGCTGCCGGGGGATTTTTACGAAGAGAATTGGCCGGAAGTCTTAATTTAAGACATACGCCGGAACTGCAATTTATTGCGGATCACTCCGTGGAATACGGTTCCAGAATGGATGCTTTGATATCTCAGGTTAGCAAAGAAGATAAGGAAAGAGCTGTGGGGGAAGTAGTAAATCAGGATAATCGCTATAAAGAGGAGGAAGAATGAGAGACAAGCTGGAGGAATTATTAGCTTCTTCCCAACGGATTTGTCTACTGGGACATACTCGCCCGGACGGAGATTGCCTGGGCTCTACTCTGGGCTGGAAGAATTATTTAAAGAATCGCTATCCGGAGAAGGAAGTACAGGTTTATTTGATGGAGGCCCATGAGAAATTTTCCTATCTTCCCGGTTTTTCCGACATTCGCCACGACGTGCCCAAGGAGAGTTATGACCTGGCTCTGATTTGCGATTGCGGAGCTTATGAAAGACTGGGAGAGTTCGGCTCTTTGGCAAAGTCTGCAAAAAACTGTTATGTGGTGGACCATCATGTAACAAGTAATGGGGAGGATTTTTCCTTTTCATACTATTTTACCCGATGCCTCCAGTACCTGCGAGGTGAGCTTTGATCTGATGGAAGAAGAGTTTTTCGATAAGGCGGTGGCTACCTGCATTTATACCGGCTTAATCCATGATACCGGAGTTTTTAAGTATAACTGTACTTCTCAGCATACCATGGAGATTGCAGGAAAATGCATAGCCCGGGGAATTCCTTTTTCCTACATCATTGATGACAGCTTCTACATGAAGTCTGTGGATCAGCAGAAGATGACGGGGAAGGTCTTGCAGGATGCAAAGCTTTATTGTGAGGATAGAATCCTGGCTTCTTCCTTAAGCCTTAAGGATATGCGTTCCTTTAATCTGGAACAAAAAGACCTGGACATGGTGGTCAGTATCCTTCGGGAAACCAGAGATGTGGATGGGGTGATTTTCCTCTATGAGGTAGGGAATCAGCTGTATAAGGTGAGCCTGCGTTCCAACAACAATGCCTTTGATGTTTCACAGGTGGCGGCCTTCTTTTCCGGCGGGGGACATAAGATGGCAGCAGGTTGTAGCCTAAAGGGCAATCCGGAGCAGATTTTGGAGAAGCTTTTCGGAGAAATGAGAAAGCAGCTGGACGCAGAGGGCTTCAAAAGCAATAAAAGATGTAGAGAGTAAGCATGGATGGAATTATTAATGTATATAAAGAAAAGGGGATGACCAGCTTCGACGTTCTTCGGGCTCTTCGAAGAATTCTGAGAGAAAAAAAGATGGGGCATACCGGCACCCTGGACCCCATGGCAGAGGGCGTGCTTTTGGTCTGTGTCGGAAAGGCTACCAAATATGTGGATGCTTTGATGGCGAAAGAGAAGATCTATCAGGCGGAATTGACCTTAGGAATCGAAACGGATACGGAGGACAGTACCGGAAAGATTCTTTCCGAAGAAGAGGTTTCTATTTCGAAGGAGGATATTGAAAAGATTCTTCCCCGCTTTCTGGGAAAGCAGGAGCAGATTCCTCCCATGTACAGCGCAAAAAAGCTGGAAGGAAAAAAGCTTTATGAACTGGCAAGAGAAGGGAAAACGGTAGAAAGGAAGCCCAGCCAAATTGAAATTTTTGCTCTGGAAATTCTTTCCTATGCCTGTCCTAAGCTCCGTTTTCGGATTCATTGTTCCAAGGGAACCTATATTCGTACCCTTTGTAAAGATATCGGGGAAGCGCTGGGGACCAAAGCCTGTATGTCTGCGCTTTTACGAGAAAAAGTTGGAGAGTTCTCTTTACAGGATAGCTTCAGGCTTTCGGAAATTGAGAAGCTGGAAGGAGCAGGGGAAAGAGATACTTATCTTCTTCCGCCCCTATACAGTAAAGAAAATACAATCTTAACCTTCGGAAAGTTTGATGGTCTTCATCTCGGACACCAAAAAATATTTGAAGAGTTGTTTAAGGAAGGAAAGGCGGAGAATTTAGTGCCTTCCGTTTTGTCCTTTACCACCCATCCTTCGGTTTTATTTTCCGGAGAGCGGCAGGATCTTCTTTGTACGGAGGATGAGCACTATACCCGTCTGCAAAATGCAGGATTTTCCCAGATTTTTCTTTTTCCATTAACCTTGGAAACCGCCAAGATGCCTCCGGAGAAATTTCTGGAGGATATTCTGGTAAAGGCTTTAAAGGTAAAGCACCTTGTGGTGGGAACGGATTGCAGCTTCGGCTATAAGGGAAAAGGTGATGTGGCCTTGCTTCAGGAAAAGGCTGAGGATTTCGGCTATAAGCTGACCGTGGTGGAGAAGGCATTAACGCTGGATGCCATAGGGAAATCCGTAGAAATTTCCAGTACCTATATCCGGAAATGCCTGGAAGAGGGTGCTGTGGAAGAGACGGCAAGGCTTTTGGGACGGTACTATACCCTGTCCGGCACCGTGGTGCACGGAAAGAAAATCGGGCGAAGCATCAATTTTCCCACGGCCAACATTCTCCCGAAGGAAGGAAAGCTTTGCCCCATGGAGGGGGTATATCATACTCGTGTGCTTCTGGGGAAAGACTACTATGAGGGAATGACCAGCATAGGAAAGAATCCCAGCGTGGCGGAGAATAACCCGCTGACCATAGAAACACATATTCTGGGCTTTCAGGGAGATATCTACGGAGAGAAGCTTCGCTTGGAATTTATCAGCTTTATTCGGGAGCAAAGACATTTTAAGGATATCGAAGAGTTGAAAAGTCAGCTGGAGAAGGATTTGGCCTTTGTAGAGGAAGAGAGTAAAAAGAGGGAGTCGTAAGAATGTCTTTTCCTGGCTTCGTGAAACTTAGGGTTTTTGCCAAAGCAAAGTGTGAAAATCCTTGACGAAAGCCGGAAATTCGCGTATTATAGTCTGGCATTTATGGACTGATTTTGGAGAAGAAGAAAAGTTATCATAAAATGCACAGCACTTCGCGTTAGGCCTAGGAAGGCGATTTCCTAACGCCTTCCTCAGTCTAACGTGTGTTAACGCAAGAAATTGCTAAAAAAAGGAGAATCAAATGATTACAAGAGAGAAAAAAGCAGAGTTGGTAGCGAAGTACGGAAGAAAGCCCGGAGACACCGGATCTCCTGAAGTACAGGTAGCGATTCTTACAGAGAGAATCGTTGAGCTTACCGAGCACTTAAAGAGCAATCCTAAGGATCACCACAGTAGAAGAGGACTTCTGATGATGGTAGGTCAGAGAAGAGGTCTTTTAGACTACTTAAAGAAGACCGACTTAGAGGGTTACAGAAGCTTAATCGAGAAGTTAGGCATCAGAAAGTAAGAAGAATCAGGGTGGAAAAGCATGGCTTTTCTACCCTTTTTACTGTTCATTTTTCTCATTTTCCTGTATAATAGGAATCTATGACAAAAAGCTATCCGGAAGGTAGTCCGAGATCACTGAAGAGGCGGTGAACCTCACAGTTTCTTCAGTGGCTTTGGATCTTCCGGATTAAACAAAGGAGGATTTATGTATAAGAGTTATTCAATGGAACTTGCCGGAAGAACCCTGACGGTGGATGTGGATAGGGTTTGCGCGCAAAGTAACGGTGCCGCATTGATGCACTATGGAGACACTACGGTGTTGTCCACCTGTACCGCTTCCGCAAAGCCAAGAGACGGTATTGATTTCTTCCCCCTTTCCGTAGAATACGAAGAAAAGATGTATTCTGTAGGAAAATTTCCGGGAGGATTTAAGAAGAGAGAGGGAAGAGCCAGTGACAATGCGATTTTAACCGCAAGAGTTATTGACCGTCCTATGCGTCCTCTCTTCCCTAAGGACTATAGAAATGATGTTTTATTAAACAACCTGGTATTATCCGTGGATCAGGATGCTTCGCCTGAACTCTTGGCGATGCTTGGTTCTTCCCTGTCCACCTGTCTTTCCGATGTTCCCTTTGACGGTCCCTGTGCAACCACCCAGATCGGAATGGTTGGGGGAGAATTTGTGGTAAATCCCGGAAACGGAGAGAAGGCGGTTTCCGACCTTTTATTGACTGTAGCTTCCACAAAAGAAAAGGTTATCATGATCGAAGCCGGAGCCAACGAGCTTCCGGAGGACAAGATGATTGAGGCAATTTATCTTGCCCATGATGTAAACCAGCAGATTATCGGTTTCTTTGAGAGCATTATCGAAGAATGCGGAAAAGAAAAGCACAGCTATGTTTCCAGCGCCATTCCTGAAGAATTATTTGCGAAGATGAAGGAAGTGGTTAAGCCTGAGGAGATGGAGAAGGCTGTATTTACCGATGATAAGGCTGAAAGAGATGCCAATGTTTCCCTTCTTAGTGAAAGATTGGTAGAAGCTTTCCAGGATGATGAGGAAGCTTTAGCCATTTTACCGGATGCCATCTATCAGTATGAGAAGAAGACTGTTCGTAAGATGATTTTAAAGGATCATAAGAGACCGGACGGAAGAGCCATCGATGAGATTCGTAAGTTAGAGGCTGAGGTAGATCTTCTCCCCAGAGTACATGGTTCTGCCATGTTTAAGAGAGGACAGACCCAGATTATGAATATTACTACTCTGGCACCTCTTTCCGAGGTTCAAAAGGTAGAAGGGCTAAATGAATTTGAAACGGAAAAGCGTTATTTACACCAGTATAACTTCCCCGGATATTCCGTAGGAGAGGCTAAGGCTTCCAGAGGTCCCGGAAGAAGAGAAATCGGTCACGGTGCTTTGGCAGAGAAGGCGTTAATTCCTGTACTGCCTTCCGTGGAAGAATTCCCCTATGCGATTCGTTCCGTTTCCGAGACTATGGAGTCTAACGGCTCTACTTCCATGGCTTCCACCTGTGCATCCTGCATGTCTTTGATGGCTGCCGGTGTTCCCATTAAGAAGCCTGTTGCCGGAATTTCCTGCGGTCTTGTAACCGGAGACAGCGATGATGAGTATTTGGTACTTACTGACATTCAGGGCTTGGAAGACTTCTTCGGGGATATGGACTTTAAGGTAACCGGAACAGAAGACGGAATCACTGCAATCCAGATGGATATTAAGATTCACGGCTTGACTCGTCCCATCGTGGAAGAGGCTATTCGCAGAGCAAGAGAAGCAAGACTCTTTATTATGAACGGTGTTATGAAAGAAGCGATTGCAGAGCCTAGAGCAGAGCTTTCTCCGTATGCACCGAAGATTTTGACCATGTCTATCAATCCGGAGAAGATTGGAGATGTTATCGGAAAGCAGGGCAAGACCATTAACGGTATCATCGAAGAAACCGGCGTGAAGATCGATATTGATGATAACGGAACTGTTTCCATTTCCGGAACAAACCTGCCTGATTTGGAAAGAGCGAAGAAAATCATTGAGTCTATTGTAAACGATATTGAGCCGGGACAGATTTTTGAAGGGACCGTAGTCAGAATGATGGATTTTGGTGCCTTTGTACAGTTAAGCCCCAACAAGGACGGCATGATTCACATTTCCAAGCTTTCCGACCAGAGAGTGAATAAGGTAGAGGATGTGGTTCATATCGGCGATAAAGTTCGTGTAAAGGTGCTGGAAGTGGATAAGATGGGAAGAATCAACCTTTCTATGCGCCCACAGGATTTGGTAGAGAAGCAGGAAGCGTAAGCACAGCTTAAGGGGGAAAATATGAAGATTAGAACGAGATATGCACCTTCCCCTACCGGAAGGATGCATGTGGGGAATTTGCGAACCGGCATGTACGCCTATCTGATTGCCAAGCATGAGGGAGGTGACTTCCTCCTCCGTATCGAGGATACCGACCAGGAAAGAGAAGTGGAAGGGGCTGTGGATATTATCCGTAGAACGCTGGAAGCTACAGGACTTTTCTGGGACGAGGGGCCGGATAATCCCGGAGACTGTGGACCTTACGTGCAGTCGGAACGAGTGAAGACCGGCGTTTATATGGACTATGCCAAGAAGCTGGTGGATAAGGGAGAGGCTTACTACTGCTTCTGTGACGAGGAACGTTTAAAGAGCCTGCAAACCGAGGTAAACGGAGAGACGCTTTTCCATTATGACAAGCACTGCCTTTCTCTTACTAAAGAAGAGGTGGAAGAGAAGTTAAAGCAGGGCCTGCCCTTTGTTATTCGCCAGAATAATCCGACAGAAGGCAGCACTACTTTCCATGATGAGCTTTACGGGGATGTTACCGTGGAGAACAGCGAACTGGACGACATGGTGCTCATTAAGTCCGACGGCTATCCTACCTATAACTTTGCCAATGTTATAGATGACCATTTGATGGGGATTACCCATGTGGTTCGTGGAAACGAATATCTCTCCTCCAGCCCTAAGTACCAAAGACTCTATGATGCCTTCGGTTGGGAGTCTCCGAAGCTGATTCATTGTCCTTTGATTACGGATGAGAATCATAAGAAGCTATCCAAGAGGTCCGGACACTCCTCCTTTGAGGATCTGATTGACCAGGGCTTTGTGGCTGAAGCAGTGGTAAACTTTGTGGCTCTTTTAGGCTGGAGCCCTGAGGAAAATGAAGAGATTCTTTCTTTAGAGGATTTGGTTCGTTTGTTTGATTACCGTAGAATTTCCAAGAGTCCTGCGGTTTTCGATATGGGTAAGCTTCGTTGGATGAACGGAGAGTACATCAAGAAAATGGACTTCGACAAGTTCTATGAGAGAGCTCTCCCTTTCGTGAAAGAAGCTGTAGGTGAGGGATTGGATCATAAGAAGATTGCAGAGATGGTAAAGAGTAGAATCGAAATCTTCCCGGACATTCCCGAGCAGGTTTCCTTCTTTAAGGAAGTGCCGGAATATGAGCTGTCTCTTTATGAAAACAAAAAGGCAAAGTGTAATTTAGAGAATTCTTTGAGCCTTCTGGAAGAGGTTCTTCCTTTATTACAGGAGGAAAGTGACTACAGTAACGATCATTTGTATGAGAAATTACAGGCCTTCGGTCAGGAAAAGGGCTACAAGACAGGCTTTATGATGTGGCCCATCCGCATTGCCCTTTCCGGAAAGCAAATGACTCCCGCAGGAGCTACCGAGATTCTTTCCGTACTGGGTAAGGAAGAGTCCTTAAAGAGAATTGAAAAAGCAATAGAGAGATTAAAAGAAAAGAGGTAATGGCATTGGATAAGCAGGAATTTTTAGAGAGATACAGACATTCTCTTGCACATATTTTAGCAAAAGCCATGGTAGAGCTCTATGGTCCTGAGGTACAGTATGCGATTGGACCCCAGATTGAAGATGGCTGTTATTATGACTTTGCTCTGCCCAAGTCCTTGTCCGAGGAGGATTTTAAGACTATTGAGGACAAGATGAGAGAAATTATCAAAAGAAGAGAGAACTGGACCAGAGAGGAGCTGTCCCGTGAGGCGGCCTTGGCTCTCTTTGATAAGCAAAAGTTCAAAAAGGAGCTGATTCAGGATCTTCCTTCCGATGAAGTCATCAGTATTTATCGTACCGGTGATGATTTCGTGGATCTTTGCCGTGGACCCCATGTGGAGAATTCTCAGGAACTCATGAATGTGGCCTTCCAGATTAAATCCATTTCCGGAGCTTACTGGCGTGGAGATGAGCACAGAGATCAGTTACAGCGTGTTTATCTTTTTGCCTTCCCGGATAAGAATGCCTTAAAGGAGCATTTGAAGTGGTTACAGGAAGCCCAGGAGAGAGACCATAAGAAGCTGGGTAGTCAGCTTGACCTCTTCATGTTTGATGAGACTGCTCCCGGAATGCCATATTGGCTTCCCAGAGGTTGGAAGATGTATCAGGCGCTTTTAGCCTATTCCAGAAGTGTGCAGGCAAAGCATGGTTACACGGAGATTTCCGCACCCCTTATCAATAATAAGAAATTATGGTTGATTTCCGGACACTGGGCACATTACATTAACAATATGTTTATGGTTCCCGGTATTTCCGGCTGGTTAAAGGCCGATGCTGACCTTTCCGGTGTACTGGAGCATCCTACTGATGCCAGCCTTGGAGAGAAGATTGTAAAGATTCAGGCAGGCTCTGTAATCTACAATCGTGAGAATATTGATACCATGGCGGCAAAGCCCATGAACTGTCCTAACGCCATGATTACCTACAAGAGAAGAAATCGTTCCTATAAGGAGCTTCCAATTCGTTATTCCGAGTATGATGTACTCCACAGAAAGGAAAAATCCGGACAAATGAACGGACTTTTCCGTGTACAGGAGTTCCGTCAGGATGATGACCATACCTTCGTAATGGAATCTCAGATTGAGGCGGAAATTGCGGACATCATCTCCATTGCGGATGAAGTATACAAGACCTTCGGCGTTACTTATCGTGCAGAGCTCTCCACCAGACCTGATGATTTCATGGGAGATATCGAGGTTTGGGATAGAGCGGAGGCTGCTTTAAAGAAGATTCTCACCGACAAGTACGGAGAGGGCGGTTTTGAAATCAATGAGGGAGACGGTGCCTTCTACGGACCAAAGATTGACTTGCAGATTAAGGATGCTTTGGGAAGAGAGTGGCAGTGCGGAACTATACAGCTGGACTTCCAGCTTCCTCACAACTTCGGTCTGACTTATCAGACTGCTGAAGGAAGCACCGCTATGCCGGTGGTAATCCATAGAGCAATTTACGGATCCTTGGAGCGCTTTATCGGTATTATTATCGAGAACTTCAAGGGAAGCTTCCCCTTCTGGCTAAGTCCTGAGCAGGTAGGCATCGTACCGATTCGAGAAGAGCATAACGACTACGGAAAAGAAGTTTATGATGCTCTGACGGAAATCGGAATTCGCGCGGAAATTGACTACTCCGATAAGAATATGAAGGAAAAGATTAAGACCTACAAGAACTATAAAAATCCATATATTCTGGTTTTGGGAGATAAGGAAATGGAGGAAAAGACTGTTTCCATTAATATGCGCGGTTCCAATAAGCAGATCAATAACGTTCCATTGGATGCCTTCCTTAAAGCCTGTGAAAGAATGCAGAAGGAACACAGCTTAGAGCTGATGGATGAGTTTTAATGAATTTGTTCTAAATACAATAGAAAAATAGAGACAGAGATAGAAGAATGATTTATCGCTTTTTGCAGTATAGCTTGGAACAGGGGCACGCTCTCGCTAACTTCGCCTCGTAGCGGTTCTAAGCTTTTATAAGACAAAAGCTAAGAACCGACGGGCTCAGATTGCCCCTTATTCTCAAGCTATACTGCGAAAAAGCGTAGCACAGATTATTTCTTCCTCTGTCTATTTTTATTTGAAAAATATTTAGAAAAAAAATTCATGGAAAACTCAAAAAAACATCTGCTCAAAGCTGTTAATAAGGTATAATAAATAGGTTTTTTTATGTAAAACTATAGATATATAGGTGTTTGAGGTAGAATATTTACCTCGAGTATGCAGTAGTTTTTGTTTAGCGGATAGACAAATTTTCTTATATGGGAAAATTCAGAAAAAATTGTTTTAGTTTATGTAGCTAATCAAAAGCGTTTAGAGTAAGGAGAGTCTATGAATAGTGAGCATGTGAGAGAAGGGGTACAGTCTGCGCCTCATAGAAGTTTATTTAATGCCTTAGGCTATACCAAGGAAGAGATGAAGAAGCCCATGATTGGTGTGGTTTGTTCTTATAACGAAATCGTACCGGGACATATTAACTTGGATAAAATTGCGGAAGCGGTAAAGATGGGTATTGCGGAAGCCGGCGGTATGCCGGTGGAGTTCCCGGCTATTGCGGTTTGTGACGGTATTGCCATGGGACATACCGGAATGAAATATTCTCTGGTAACCAGAGACTTAATTGCGGATTCCACAGAATGTATGGCCAGAGCCCACCAGTTTGACGGTTTGGTGATGATTCCAAACTGTGATAAGAATGTGCCCGGTCTTTTGATGGCAGCAGCCAGAGTGAATATCCCAACTGTCTTTGTATCCGGCGGACCTATGCTTGCGGGTAAGGTAAGGGGAGAGAAGCGTTCTCTATCTTCCATGTTTGAGGCCGTGGGAGAGTATGAGGCAGGAAAGATTAATATGGAGGAGCTGAAGCTCTATGAGGAAAATGTTTGTCCTACCTGCGGATCCTGCTCCGGTATGTATACCGCAAACTCCATGAACTGCTTAACAGAGGTTATCGGTATGGGACTTCCCGGAAACGGAACCATTCCTGCGGTTTACTCTGCTCGTATTCGTTTGGCAAAGATGGCGGGCTATGCCATCATGGATATGATTGAGAAAAATATTCGCCCCAGAAACATTATGACAGAGGCGGCATTCCGAAATGCCTTAACGGTAGATATGGCGTTGGGATGTTCCACTAATACTATGCTTCACCTGCCTGCCATTGCCCATGAATGCGGCATTGAGTTAAAGGTGGAAAATGCCAATGAAATCTCTGCAAAGACTCCGAATCTTTGTCATTTGGCTCCTGCAGGCTATGCCTATATGGAGGACTTAAATGAGGCCGGTGGTGTTTATGCGGTGATGAAGGAGCTGTCTAAGAAGAATCTTTTGGATCTTTCCGGCATTACTGTTACCGGAAAGACTATGGAGGAAAATATTGCCCATGCCAGAAATAAGGATGAGGAGATTATTCGTCCTATTGATAAGCCCTTTATGCCTATTGGAGGTATTGCAGTTCTGAAGGGAAATCTGGCTCCGGATACCGGGGTGGTAAAGCGTTCCGCAGTGGCTCCGGAAATGATGGTGCATGAGGGACCTGCCAGAGTATTTGACTGCGAAGAAGATGCTATTGTTGCTATCAAGGGAGGAAAGATTAATCCCGGAGATGTGGTGGTCATCCGCTACGAAGGTCCAAAGGGCGGTCCCGGAATGAGAGAGATGCTGAATCCCACCTCAGCCATTGTGGGTATGGGCTTAGGAAGTACTGTAGCTCTTATTACTGACGGTCGTTTCTCCGGCGCTTCCCGAGGCGCTGCTATCGGACACGTTTCTCCTGAGGCAGCTGTGGGTGGCCCCATTGCTCTGATTGAAGAAGGCGATATCATTTCCATCGATATTCCAAACTATAGCTTGAATGTAAAGCTAAGTGATGAGGAGTTGGAGAAGAGAAGAAAGGCTTGGAAGCCGAAGAAGAGAACGGATCTGGACGGTTATCTTGTTCGTTACCGTGCGCTGGTTACCAGCGGAAACCGTGGAGCGATTTTAGAGCTTCCTAAGGACTGGGAATAAAGATCTTGCTTTGAAAAAAATAAGTTTTTAAGGAATCTGCTGAAAATTGTATTTTTATAAATACGATTCCTCTAAATTTCCTTTCCATGGATTGTAATATTGAAATTTTTGAGTAAAATAAGTAGGGTTTACCTTTTTCTCTAAGGTAAACCCTATTTCTTTTCTTTTTTTGGGGGCTTAGTCTAAAAAAATAGCAAGTAAGAATAAATAGTTTTTACAATAATACAAAATGTTTTTTATGGAGCTTTCCTAAAAAATCAAATAAATAGGAAGTATTATAGATTTTACGTAGCCAGAGGAATCATTTTACGTTAAAATAATGAGATTAAGAATTTTGTAAGGAAACGATGAGCCAGTAAGGAGGACCGGTGGCACAGATGGGAGATAAGGAGCGAAATAAAATTATTCGTTTTGCTTTGCTTTTGGCAAGCTTTCTTTGTCTGCTTCTTTTTGTGTTCTTAACTTTTTTTGCATGGCAGAACTTTTTCAGTCAGAAGCCGAAGGAATGGAAGGAGTGGAAGGAAAGTGACGTGAGCTATATGCTCCCGGAGAAAAAGAATATTCTCTTTCTGAGCTCCTATGATACATCATCCCCACTCTTTTCCAGTGAGTTGGAGGGAATGGAATCCATCATTAATCAATCCAATATTCATTTGGATACCATAAACATGGATTTCCAGCATTTTGGACATGATAAGGATATTGAAGCGATTTATACCTTTGTACAAACCCGTTTGGCGAATAGAGAAAAGCCGTATGACGGAGTTTTGGTGGGAGATGATAGAGCTCTGGAATTTGTTTTGGAAAAGCAGGGGGAGCTTTTTCCGGATATTCCCATCATTTTCTTCAGCATCAACAATCAGGAACTGGCAAAGAATGCAGCTAAAAATCCCAAGTGTTCAGGATATTATAGTCCATCCTACTTAAAAGATACTTTAAGCTTGGCAACTTCCCTGCAAATGGGTGCGGATACCATTATGGTGCTTTATGATAATACTTATTGGGGAAATCAAGCCAAGGAAGAGTTTTTCTCCCTGCAACGAAGCTTTTCCTCCTATCGTTTTGCGGGCCTTAATTTTTCGCAGATGAAGAAAGAAGATTTTCTGGAAGCCATTGAGAAGCTGGATGAAAAAAGTATTGTCCTTTATATTTCCACTACCCTGGATGAAGACGGTAATTATTATCCGGGAAATCAGGCTATGAAAATGGTTTTGTCCAGAGCCAATGTACCGGTTTATAGCTATGTTATGCTGGATAATGTCAAGGGATTTTTGGCGGGTAGAGCGCCGGATATAAAACAAATGGCCAAGGATGCCAGTCTGCTGATGCTGGATGTGCTATCGGGCAAGAAGGATGTGGAGAAAACCGCAGAGGAAGAGGATAGTCCGGGAAAACTGACAGTGGATAATCGTGTCCTCAGTGCTTACCATCTTTCCAAAGCACGGCTTCCGAAGAATATTGTGTTGGAGGATACTCCTCAGCAATGGATGATGCGCTATGCCCGTTACTTATTTATAGCAGCCTTTCCTTTAATGGCAGTATGCATGATTGCTATTTACTTCTTGATGAGTCGTTTGCACAGTCAGAAGGTCATGCAGGATTTGGAAGAAAAGAATGAGAATCTATTGCTGGCAAAGGATGATTTGGAGCATAAATTAAGCTATGATTTATTGACAGAGCTTTTGAACCGACAAACCGCATTGTCAAGGCTTACGGATTATATTGGAGACAGCAAAGAGTATTCTTGTGTTTTAGTGGACATTGATAACTTAAAAGAATTGAATGAATCCAGAGGCTATGATACCGGAGACTTGTATCTTGTGGCTGTAGCAAATCGTCTTCGCCGCTTTGAAAAGGATCATGGGGTTATTCTTTCTCGCTATGGGGGAGATGAGTTTATGATTATTTTTCCGAGAAAATGTTTACAGGAGGATTCTCCGGAGCTGGCGGAAATCCTTTCAATCTTCCGAAGGGCAATTACCGTAGGAGAAGAGACGGTGTATATGAATGCCTCCGGAGGCGTCGCTTCCTCTATAGGCGGGGAGAGCCCCCGGACGATTGTCATGTACGCCGGACTGGCCATGAGCTTTGCAAAACGGAAGGGAAAAAACCGTTTGGTATTCTATAGTGAGGAGCTTCGATACAAAAAAGAAAAAATCAGTCAAATATTGAAGATTGTGGAGAATGCCATTCAGGAGAATTCCTTCTATATGGTATATCAGCCTCAGGTGGACTGTAAGACCAGAAAAGTTGTAGGCTTTGAATCTCTTATGCGTATTCGAAATGAGGATTGCTCTCCGGATCAATTTATTCCCGTTGCGGAAAGCTATGGTTATATTGTAAAGCTGGGTAAGATTGCGGTGGAACAGGTTATAAGGCAGCTGGCCAAGTGGAAGGAAGTGGGTCATGCTCTATGCCCTATCTCCATTAACTTCAGCAGTTATCAGATTTATGATGATGATTTTGTGGAATATCTTTTTTTACCAGCTGGATCGTTATGAAATTCCTCATGAATATGTGGTTTTGGAAATCACCGAGGGAATTCTCTTTGAAGAAAGTAAACAGACCAAGAAAATCTTTAACCGCCTGGTGGAAGCCGGAATTCAACTCCATTTGGATGATTTCGGAACCGGCTACAGCAGTTTTAGCTACCTGCCCTATATTCCTCTGAATACGGTGAAAATGGATAAGTCCTTAATCGATCATTTCCTGCCGAACAATGGAGACGTGATTCGGAACCTGATTGACATTGTTCATGACTTGGGAAAGGTTGTTATCGTAGAAGGCGTAGAAGATGAGTGGCAGTACGAAAAACTCCTGGAGTATCAATGTGATATTATTCAAGGCTATCTTTTTGGCGGGCCTTTACAGGCGGGAGAAATTCCTTAAGGAGGAAAATAGAAAATGGTATTTCAGAATCTAAAGAATCATGACAAGTACGATTTATCCAATGAACGATTTCAAGCGGCATTTCAGTTTTTAAAAAGAGAAGATTTAAAGCAACTTGAAGACGGAAACTATCCTATTTTGGGAGAAGAGGTCTTTGCCATGGTACAAAGCTTTGAAACGGATATGGAAAAAAACCGGCGCTTTGAAGCCCATGATCTTTACTTCGATATCCAGAATCTTTTGGAAGGAGAGGAAAGAATCGATGTGATTGACCGCTCTTCCTGTGAGCTTATAGAGAATCCTGAGGGAAAGGATATCTGTTTTTTAGAGCCGAAGTCGGCATTTTCTCAAATGCTCTTAAAAGCAGGAGATTACCTCATTCTTTCTCCTGAAGAGGCCCACAGACCTGCTGTTGCTGTACAGAAGCCCATGCCCTGCAGGAAGGTTGTTGTTAAGGTAAAACTGTAATATGTTATGAAATGAAGAAAAAGCAGAAGAAAAGAAAAAAACAAAATTCTAAAAAAATATAAATTAAAAATCCGTGCAAAAGTAAGAAGAATGTGAGAAAAAAATGTTCATTTTTTTGGAAAGGGAAGAAAAATAAAGAAGTAAAAAAAGAAGAGGAAAAAAACTTAAGAATGAAAATTTCTAATCTTCTTTATACGGTTTTTCTATTTTTCGCCTCTTTACAGCAGGATAATTACGGAAGCTAAGTCATATATAGGATGGCTTGTTTTTTTGAAAAGCTGTGGTAGAATACATTAGCTATTATTTAAGTATTAATTTTTAAAACACTATGAAGGAGTAAAAGACATGAAGCGTAAAAGAAAGCTGTTAGCGATCTTGATGGCCGTGGCTATGGCTTGGCAGGGAGTATCTTTTGCAAATGCAGATGAGCTTACTTCCCCGGCATCCCGCAAGTACGGTGACAAGCGGTACGGAAACCGGCAGTCAGGGTAGCCCATCGGAAGAAGACATCCGAGCTGAACAGGCGAAACAGGAAGCAGCAAGACAGGCCGCTGCCAGTGCAATTAATGCAACTACCGGGAAAGCTATCAACGTAAACGCTAATGCCGTTTATGTGAATAAGGATAACTCTGCAGCATATAATAATGAAGGAATCGACAACTATGCGCAGTTCGGTGTAAGTGTGGATTTTACCGTACCGGAGGGACAGAGCCCAAAGGCGGGAGATACGACCACCTTCCAGTTGTCCGATTCTTTAAGAATTCAAAAATCAGACAACTTCGATATTAAAGATGGGGATCAGGTCGTAGCAAAGGCTAGCATTGATGCGGCAAACAGAACCGTTACCTTGACTTATACGAATTATGTAGAGCAGAGAAGTGATATTAAAGGAAAGTTCTGGCTTTCTCTTCAGGTTAACTCCGATAAGGAGACAGAAGCTAAACAGCTTAGCACTTCTATAAAGGTTAACAACACTTCCAATTTGGCGATTGCCGGTTCCATCAATTATACCGGAATCACAAAAGATAGTGATTTGATTTAGTAAAGGATTCCTGGCAAAATTTCGTAGAGGAAACCGATGCGGCCGGAAACAAGGTGTACTTAATTCGTTACCGCGTTTTGGTAAATGTTGGAGCAAGAACCAATATTACTTTAAAGGATACTTTGGGAGAGGGAGCATTTTCCTACTACAGCAGTGATGAACATCCCGTATCTATTCGTAAGGGTGTTTGGCAGAGAGGACAGTATGTCAATGGAAACTGGGTTGCTGATGAAGTAAACGGTAAGAACTTTGACATTCGTAATTCCCAGAAGACAGGACCTGCTACCCAGAGCACAGCACTGGAAGCACAGTATAAAGCTGCTGTAGGCAAGAAGACATTTACCTTAAATCTTGGAAATACAGCTGCCAATGAAGGCTTTGAAATTGTTTACTATGCAAAGGTTGACGGAAAGCCTGTAACAAACTTTAATTATCACAATGAGGTTGAATTGGATTCTGACGGAAACGGTGGAAAGCCGTTGAAGAAGGAATACAATGTTAATGTACAGAGCGCAGGAGGCGAAGCTTCCGGTGACACCTTTAAGATTAAGTTAAAGAAGGTTAATGAAGATCAGAAGGCCTTGGCCGGTGCGGTATTCAGTGTCAGCAACAGTGAGGGAGCTGAGGTGGGTAAATTAACCACTGATGCAAACGGAGAAGCTATTCTTTCCGGCTTGTTAAGAGGAGACTATACCGTTAAGGAGATTCAGGCTCCTGCAGGATATATTTTATCCGATGACAGCTATAGTGTAAAAGCGGATATGTTCGATGTGGCTAAGGTTGCAAGCCTTACCGTTGTGAACAATAAGGCGGAAGCAAAGAGAAATCTCTATGTGACCAAGAAGTGGGTAGATGCAGGAGATAAGGCACAAGCAGACCGAAGCAGGTAACCGTAGAGCTTCTTCGTAACGGAGAGGTTATTGGCGTAACGCAGGAGTTAAGCCAGGCAAATGCTTGGAAGACTTCCTTCTCCGACCTTCCAAAGTATGACGAAAACAGTAAGGCTTACAGCTATACCATTCGTGAAAAAGCAGTGGAGGGATATGCTCCGGCTATTTCCGGAACACAGGAGCTTGGCTTTACCTTAACCAATACTATCAGCAATAAGATTTCCATTCCTGTTACCAAGGTATGGAGCGGAAAGGGAGATCATCCCTCATCCGTAACCGTTCGTCTCTTAGCAGACGGAAAGGAAATTGCTAAGCAGGATCTTTATGCCAACAATAACTGGCAGTACACCTTTACCAATCTGGAGAGAAGCAAGAATGGTAAGGAGATTCAATATACCGTTACAGAGGATGCGGTAGCAGGCTATACCACCAAGATTAGCGGAGATGCTGCTACAGGCTATCTCAATGTAATTACCAATACTAAAGTTAGCCAGGATCCTAACGCTCCGGGTAATAAGGGCGGAGGAAATGGCGGCGGAACTCCCAAGCAGAAGCAATAACCGTGGAGGAAATAATAAATCCAATACTCCCGGATCTGTATTGGATGCTTCCAGAGAGCCGGGCAACAGCCAGGATAAGGCACAGGGCAAGAATGGTTCCGTATTAAATGCCAGCAGAAATAAGAAGGCTGACGGTTCCGTATTGGATGCCTCTCGTTCCACCTCTACCGGCGATAACAGCAGAGCTCTTCAGTATCTTGCATTATTTGCAACTACAGGAGTAGGACTTTTAGCTTGGGTACTTGCCGAGAAGAAAAGAAAGAAAGCTGATAAGTAAAACGCAGTTTTCGCCCCATGAATATGGCAGGAAGCATAAGTACTATGCAGGAAGCATAAAGGAAAAACCGTCTAAGAATTCTTAGGCGGTTTTTTCATATAGCAAATAATTATTCATAACGAGTATCGTGCGCAAAGCGTGCGATATCTCGTTTAAAATCGCTATTAATTCTTTAAAAAAACTTATTTTTTCACCTTGAAATTTTAAGAAAATATGCTAGAATAGCGAGTGACGCTAAAATTAAGTATTTTTTAAGGAGAAGAAATATGAAAGCTAAGAGACAGATTTTGTCCCTTTTGCTGGTTCTTTTAATGGTATGGCAGGGATTTTCCTATGCCAATGCCGAAACCGGTACTAGCGGGGGAACAGCTGTAGTGGCAAGCGGAAGTACAGGGACTGGTACAGAAGCTTCAGCAGCAAGCAGCAGCACAATTTCCGGAGCCGGCACCGGAAGTACAAGCGGAAAGGCAATTGAAAATGCTTTATCCGATGTAGAACTGTTTGTAGACGGAAAGGCTCTGAAGGAGGGTAGCAGTTTTGCCAACTATCAGAGTATGCAATTTAAAGCCACCATCAAGGTTGAGGGCTTAAATATTCAGGAGGGAAACTATATCTCCATTCAGCTTCCCAAAGAATTAAAGTCCTCCGACTTGAGCTTTAATATTCCGGGAGATAACGGAAAGATTCTGGCCAAGGGAGAGTATAATCAGGCGACCAAGGAAATGCGCATTGTGTTTACCAAGGATGCTGAACATTACAGAGGTACGGACGGTAGTGTATTTTTTAATACGGAAATCGACAAGGAAGTCGTGAAAGAAAATACCAAAACTCCACTGGAGCTTAAGGTGAACGGAAAGACCGTAATTAACCATAATGTGGACTACCAGATTATCGGCAAAGAGAATCCGGTAAGCTTTTGGAAGAGCCGTGACAGAAAGCTGGTTGAATTGGTAGACCAGGACGGAAATACCCATTACTTAATTCATTACACGGTTTCCCTGGATGCTCGCCATATTGAGAAGGTACAGGGTGCTACGGATTATGAGAATGTTATTTTTACCGATACCCTGCAAAGTGATGCGCTTAGCTACTTCGACGTAAAGCATCATTTTACAAATGCAAATCTGAAGCAGTCCGATATTGATACTTATGCTCCTGTCTTAAGAACAGGAATCTGGCGTTCCGGACAGTGGCAGAACGGTGTTTGGGTTAGCGCTCCGGATGATACGGATGCAAATCGGGGCCCATTCTGGAGTCTTCGTGACAAGCAGAATTACACAGCAGAGTCTTCCAAAGACTTTTTTACACCGAATTACTCTGCAGATGGACGAAGCTTTACCTATAATATTGGAAAGCTGAATCCGGATGACGGCTTCTTCTTCAGCTATTATGTTGAGATAAATGAAGCATTTAAAAATGGTACTATTTATAAAAATCAGGCAAAGCTTACCGGTGACGGAATTGTCAGCAGAGAGCAAATCAGAGATTTTGAAGTCAGTGAAGCCGGCGGTTTCTTAAATGGAAAAACCTTCAACCTCCAGGTTAAGAAAATCGGAGATGAGGGCGAGGCTCTTCAGGGAGCTAAATTTACTTTAGTTAATCCTAAGACTAAATATACAAAAACCATTGTGACCGATGAGAACGGTATTGCAAAGTTAGAAAATGTTTTCAAGGCCGACTATGTCTTGACTGAGGTGGAGGCTCCGGAAGGCTACGAGTTGGATTCCACACCTCGCACCATCAGCAAAGAGGATTTTGAGAATTCCATCGCAAACGGTGCAACCGTGGAAGTGGAAATGCTGAATAAGAAGAAAGAAGTTGTTGCCAAGGCAACCAATCTTTCCGTGAAGAAGGAATGGGTATTGGATCCGGCTCTTGCAACAAATAAGCCTGAAAAGGTAGTGGTATCCGTTTAAAGAACGGTGTGAAGGATGAGAATCTTACAGTAGAGTTATCCGCAGCCAACGGCTGGAAGGCAAGCTTCTCCAATCTTCCCAAGCAGGATGCCAACGGAAAAGAAATTGTTTATACCGTTTCCGAAGAGGAAGTAGCAGGCTTTAAGGCGGCTATTTCCGGATCAGAAAAGACAGGATTCACCATCAGCAACTATAACGGTTCCAGAGTGGTAATTCCGGTAACCAAGATTTGGGAGGGTAAGGGACCTCACCCCGACCATTTGAATGTACAGCTGTTTGCTAACGGAGAGAAGGTAGCTACCTATACCTTAAACAAGGCTAACGGTTGGCAGCATAGCTTTGATATGCCAAAGCTTGATGCAAACGGTAAAGAAATCCGTTATACCGTTACTGAGGATAGCGTTGCCGGCTATACAGCAACAACTCAGAGCAATCCTGCTACCGGCTATGTCAATGTATTTGTAAATAAGAAAAACGACAATACTCCCAATCCCAATAATGGTGGAGGCGGCCGAAACGGTGGCGGAGGAAACTCCCCTTAGCCCAAGTCCTTCCCAGCCAAATCCAAGAGGTGGAGATGTATTGAATGCGAATCGTACTCCTGCCGGAAATCCGGATGTTATTACTGCGGATGGAGCGGTACTTGGTGCAGAGAGAAATGCAAAGCAGAATACTGAACCGGGTGCTGTTCTGGGCGCTGAGCGTGGACAGACCAAAACCGGGGACAGCAGTGCAATGCTTCTGTACTTTGCGCTCTTTAGCTTAACCGGACTGGGCTTTGCTACAGCGCTGGTTTACGGCAAAAAGAGAAAGACTGTGAAGAGATAATATAAAATTATTTAAGAAGAGTTTGTGAAAAATCATTTGATTTTTTGCAGACTCTTCTTTTTTTGTCCTCGAATGAAGCTTTCTCTTTTTTACGCTCTATGCGCTTTGTTAAAAATATGTTAAAATAGCATTTCAACAAATTAGTAGAGAAGGAGTGGCTATGGAGGGAAATCTGAATCAAATGCTATTGATGTGGGGGATTGTCATTTTCTTCAGCGTTTTTTTGAAAAAGCTCTCTGTAAGAATGGGTCTTCCCATGCTTTTAGCCTTCCTTTTTTTAGGAATCGTCTTCGGTAGTGACGGCGTATTTAAGATTCCCTTTGAAAACTATTCTCTTGCTGAAAATATTTGCAGCTTTGGATTAATCTTTATTATGTTTTCCGGCGGTTTTGGAACAAGCTGGAAGGAGGCAAAACACATTTCCAAGGAAGCAATGGTTTTATCCACTTTGGGCGTAGTCCTAACGGCGGTGGCTGTAGGGCTTTTCTGCATGTTAGCGTTTAACTTAAGTTTTTCCTGGGGCTTATTGCTGGGCTCCGTAATAGGCTCTACCGATGCGGCTTCCGTCTTTTCTATTCTCCGTTCCCGAAAACTGAATTTGAAGGATAGAACAGCCTCCTTACTGGAGTTTGAATCAGGAAGTAACGATCCCATGTCCTATATGATGACCTTGATTTCCATGCTGATGATTCAGGGGGACCTATCCTTCGGACAGATGCTTGGCATGCTCTTTGCTCAGGTCTTCTGGGGTTTGTCCGTAGGTTTTGTGGTGGCTCTGCTTACCCAGTATCTTATGCGTAAGGTGGACGTCTCCGGAGATGGCTTCGACTTTGTCTTTGTTTTGGGATCGGCGGTAACTGCTTATTCCCTTTCCTCCGTACTGGGGGGCAACGGTTATCTTTCGGTTTATCTTACTGGAATGATTTTTAGGAAATGGAAAAATAAAAAGAAAAGAAGGAGATGGTATCCTTCTTTGACGGCTTAACAGGGACTTATGCAGTTAGTGATTTTTCTTTTTGCTGGGGCTGTTATCCAAACCCTCAGTGCTTCCTCATGTGGCGTTTCAAGGGTTGATTATTTTTCTTTTTCCTTACCTTTATTGCCAGACCTCTTTCCGTATTCTTGCTTATGAGATTCTTCCCCTCCTCCAAAAAAATCGAAATTTCCTTATTTCCTTTGCGGGACTTCGAGGAGCGGCTTCCATTGTATTTGCAATTTTAGCGGTGGAAAGCTTGGGAAGCGGAGACTTTTTGTTCCATCTGGTGTTTTTTATCGTGATTCTATCGATTCTCTTTCAGGGGAGCTTTTTACCGAAAATGGCAGGACGCTTGGATATGATTGACGACCAAAGCGACGTTATGAAGACCTTTACGGACTATACGGAGCAAAAGCCGGTGCAGTTTATTGAGTTTATCATTCCTGAAGGACATCATTGGGCGGGGCAGTTGATTAAGGATATTATTACGCCGCCGGACACCCCTATTATTTTGGTGGAAAGAAATGGAGAGAAAGAATTACCAAGGGGAGATACGAAGATACAGGTGGGAGACCGGGTGGTTATCGGTTCTGCCAAGTCTACCATGGCCTCGGATTTGGATATCGTTGAGCTGGAGGTAGACAGGGACAGTGTTTATGCCAATAAAACCATTGCAGAAATCCCAAGAGATGAGATGGCCAGAGTACTTTTGATTGAAAGAGGTAAGGAAATCGTGATTCCTAATGGGAACACGACCATTGCAGTGGGAGATATTCTGGTGATCTACAGATTGAATGAGTAATAGACCTAAAATAGTTTTGTATTGTAGACCTAAAATAGTATTGTATCGTAGACCGAAAAACAGATTTGTATCATAGGTCTAAAAACAGTTCTTTAGTGCCTGTACTTCTTCCTCCGAAAGTTTGCGGTATTCGCCGGGGGCAAGGGTAGGATCTAAATGCAATGGCCCCATGGAAAGTCTCTGAAGCTTTGTGACCACATAATCCGGAGACAGGGCAAGAAACATTTTTTTGATTTGATGGAATTTTCCTTCCATAATGATGACTTCCACGCGGCTTCCTTCCTCAGTGGAAGATAAACAACGGGCTTTTGCAGGCATGGCAATTAAATCCGTATCGTATTGGATGCCCTGCCGTAAGCGATCCAATTCCTCTTCGGAGATTTTACCGGGGATTTCCACCAAATATTTTTTCTCAATATGCATTTTCGGAGAAAGTAGCTTATGAGCTAAAGTACCGTCATTCATAATCAAAAGAAGGCCCTCACTGTCCTTATCCAAACGCCCTACAGGAAAGAGATCTTTTCTATGCTTGTCGGAAAAGAGATCCAGGACGTTTTTTTGCTTTCTATCCTCAGTGGAGGAAAGCACTCCCACAGGCTTATTCATCATGTAATAGGAGAACTCTTCATAATGAATAGGCTCGTCTTTATATATAATCTCGGAATCTCCGGGCTGAACTTCCATGCTTGGATCCTTCACAATCTCTCCGTTAATCTTGACCAAGCCCTTTCGAATTTCTCGTTTCAGTACGGAACGGCTTTCTACCCCCATGTCTGAAAGATATTTATCCAGTCTCAACTTTGTCCCCCATCCGGAAGGAGAAATTCAGCTGAAGCCTTCTCCTTCTCTTTATTCATAACGAGTATCGCTCGCAAAGCGTGCGATATCTCGTTCATAACAAGTGGCGCAGGCGAAGCCTGAGACATCTTGTTTATCTTTTCGCTCTTTCCTTTATTGCTCTTCTTTTTCCGTAAGTTTTCTTCGTATGGAAATGCCGTTGCATTCCAGATTGTCGGAAATGGGAAGTAAGAGATATTCTTTTCCGTCAATGATTCTACTTTCCAAAATTGCGGAAACCTCATTTTTAATCCTTAAATGCACATTATCCGAATCCAAACGAAGGGTGGAATCTGCCAGATTTTCCAAAAAAAGACTCTCGTTTTTCTCTCCCAGCTCTTCTTCATACAGAGAAGAGAAGTTCAATAACTGTTCTTCTGTGGCTCCGGCCTTCTCCAAAAGAGCCTTCACCTGGTTTTTCGGAAGGCTTTGTTCCCGCTCTTCTTCATTTTCCTTATTCTGTAATTCGGCAAGCTCTTCTTGGAGTAGTCGAACATTTTCAAAGGTGCAGTCCTCCTGTAAAATTTCTTCCACCAGCTTGGAAAAACAATGCTTTTGCTGCTTTTCGCCCATGGGCAGGGGAGTGCCGAAGAGGCTTTCAGGAACTGCGTCCAGACTATCCTCTCTTTTTTTGCAGCGATACAATAATTCATGAATATCACTGTTTCGATCATGAAAGGCGGGATAGAGGAAGGAAATCTCCGGTTTTTGGACAACGAAGTCTTCGGAACGGCTGATAAAGGAATCACTCTGCTGATCAAAGCAAAGACCTTCCTTCAGAAGACTCACCGGACAAAGAGCAAAAAGGAGGAAGGAATAAACATTTTCCGAAGCATCCTCCAGGACTAAACCGTCGGTGGTCTTTTTCGGTACGTCATAAACCCCGTGGGCCAGAAGCAGAAGATGCTTTCCGGGAATAGGATAGTCCTTTCGAATCTTTTCTAAAAAAGTATCATAAAGGGTCTCCTCCTTCAGCTCGGACTGCAAAAGCTGATAGAGCTCCTGTTGCTTTCCCCCTTCCTTTTCTTCCTCGAGTGGGAAAGCCAGGGTATAGAGATTTCTTCCAAGCTTACCGGAAAGAGACTGCTTGAAAAGCTCGCAATATTTAAACAATTCCTTATCCTCCAAAGCATAGAAGGAGTCGGAGAAACGAGAAATAACTTCTCCCTCTTCATTTACAAAGCAACTAACCATACGGTCAATACGACAATCTTCTTTTTTGAAACATTTTTTAACTTCCGCAATTCCTTTTTTATCCATGCTATACTCCTTTTTCTTCTCGGCTAGTATTCTAATAAAAATGCTTCGGATTAACAAGTCTTAAAAAACTCTTCCTTTTTTTTGGAAAAAACTGTGGTATAGTAAGAAGGAAATAGCAGAATTAAAAAAGAAGGGTTAATCATGGCGGACAAGAGAAATATAGACAGCGGAGAGAGAAAATTTCGTAATCGAAGCGATAAATATAGAGCAGAACGACAGAGCAAGCTTAACAGCAGTGCAAAGAGAAGGAGCAGTACCGGAGGAAATAGAATTCCTCGAAGCTTAACGGAAGAGGAGAGACGGGAATATAGAAGAAGAAAGGCAAGAATCAAGAAGAGAAGAGAAGCGGTAAGAAATGTTCGGATACTTTTCGCTTGTGTAGCCTTGGTGTTTATGTTCTTGGTGTTTAAGGCCTTTGCCGGAATTGTACATTTTATTGAGAAGAGCAGAACGGAGCAAAAAGGAGCTATTGAGACGGTGGTGGAGAGCTCCATTTCGGAGGAGCTTTCGGAAGAAAGCGGAGAAGGGCAGGAAAGTGCTTCGGAAACCGCAGAAAGTGCCAGTGAAGACAATGGTCTTGTGCTATCCGGCGGACGATATATCGACCCCAGCAAACCCATGGTGGCTTTGACCTTTGATGACGGACCGGATGTGCAGGTGGACAGCATTTTGATGGATGAGCTGGAGAAGGTGAATGGAAGATCTACCTTCTTTGTTGTGGGACAGCGAGTGGAAAAGTTTCCGGAGGATATTAAAAACACTGTGGAGCGTGGCCATGAGGTGGGAAATCACTCCTATGATCATGATATTCATTTGAGCAAAAAAGGTGTGGACTATATTCGAAATGAGTTCGATAAGACGGATCAGGCGGTTCAAAATGCTTCCGGCGTTGCTCCTGCATTGGTACGTCTTCCCGGGGGAAATTACACGGCGGATGTGAAAACAGCAGTAAGTAAACCTCTGATTTTTTGGTCTATTGATACGGAGGACTGGCGTTCTCGGGATGCGGAAAAAACCAAGCAAATTGTTTTGAGTCAGGTAAAGGATGGAGATATTGTGTTGATGCATGCTCTGTACCTTTCTACGGCAGAGGCCTGCAAGGCCATTATTCCGGAATTGACGGCCAGAGGATATCAGTTGGTTACCGTGTCGGAGATGATTCGCTTCCGAGGTCAGGATGTTGCCGGTGGAAACGGCATACAGTATAAGCATTTCCCCCCTGTGGTGACGGAAACACAGGCTGCAAGTACGGAAAGCACCGTTTCCGTAGTACAAAGCTCGGCAAGTACCCAAACAACTACCACTTCCGCTGCGAAGTCCGCTGAGTCAAAGGCGAAAAGTAGCACGGAGAGTACTAAGAGCAAGAAGAGTAGCAGCGAAAGCAGTTCTTCTACAAAGAAAAATAACACCAGCTCTACGAAGGAGAGCACAAAATCCACTAAGGAAAGTACGAAATCCACAAAGGAAAGTACAAGTGCTACGACTGCCCAGACAACGGCGGAAAAATCCCGCAACAGCAGCACCGGAAACTTCAGCCCTTGCTCCGGCGAATTTTAACGGAGCGATAGATGCGGAGGATCCCCATTAGGAAAGATTCAAGGCGATAATAATTATTTTAGAAAAACCCTCTTTTGTATAAGAGGGTTTTTTGTTATAATAGTTCGGATTATTATTCATAACGAGTATCGCTCGCAAAGCGTGCGATATCTCGTTTAAACGGTTGCTACGGTTTAAGCTGAGGCAGCTCGTTCAAAAGGAAAATTTTATGGATTTTAGCGGATATGAAAAGGAAATACAAGATCTATCCCTACTAATAGAAAAACAATATACCTTATTTGATGAGGGGATTTTTCACAGCTTAGGATACCTTCTTGGAATGGCGGAAAAATTAGATGATGAATCTTTGAAGGGCTATGTGTATTATCAGTTGGCTGATGCATACTATAGCTTTCATTTTGACGTGGATCAAATGCAGCTTTATCTTTCCAAAGCCATTAAATCCCAGCAGGAGGTACAGGATTTTTCTCTTTTGACCCGTTCTCATAATCTTCTGGGTATCACGGAGTTTTTACGAGGAAACTTCGCTCTGGCTTTAGACTATTATATGACGGCCTTAAAGTATTATGAGCAGATGGAAGAAGCGGATAATAGCCTCAGCGGTATTGTGAAATCCAATATTGCAAGACTCTATTTTAGCTTAAATGACTACGATCATGGTCGCTATTACGCCGAAGAAGCCCTCTATGATATTAGTGGAACTGCCATAGACAGTGCGTATGTTTCCAATATGATGAGCATTTATATTTTCCTGGGAAATATCTATTTAAGCAGAAGTCGGGATGTGCAGGCGGCAAGAGCTTGCCTGGAATCTGTCCTGACCCTGGCAAAGAATTCTCCCTATCCCGGAGAGTTGCTGTCCGGTATCGACATTTTAAGCTTTTTCTATTCGCCTTGCTCATTTTGAGGACAAACTATCGGAGCGGGATATTTTAATTCGACGTTTTTGTGAATCGGGCGGTAATGACGGCTCTCCGCACCCACATGATAGAGGATGTGTGTGATTTGGCGGATTTCTTTTTGGAAATTGATAAGCTTAAGGAATGTCATAAGGTTTTGCATCTTCTGGAGGGAAAGCTTTCGGAAATCAATCTTCCGGAATTGCAGAAACGCTTTTTAGAATCCAAGCTACGGTACTTTGACAAGATTTCCGATGAGAAATCCAGGAATGAGTCTGCATATCACTACTATGAAATGGTGAAGCAGCAGGAGGTGGAAAAGGTCAATGCCTTTTTATTTGCCTTAAAGATTCGGAAGGATTTGGAGGATTTAAAGGAGCAGAATGCCTTTATGGAGGAAGAAAATGTTCGCCTCACCCAGAAAGCGGATCATGATGAATTAACCGGCCTTCCCAACCGTTATCATTTAAGTACCTTTGCGGATGCCGCCTTTGAGAGAGCATATAATTCCAGAACTCCTGTGGGCTTTGAAATGGTGGATTTAGACTATTTTAAGCAGTACAATGATCGCTACGGTCATCAGGCCGGGGACGAATGTCTTCGTTTGGTGGCCGGGGAAATCAAGAAGCTCTGTGCAAAGCATCCCGGCATCTACGCTGCCCGTTACGGCGGGGATGAATTTGTTCTGATTTATGAGAATATGCAGGATGAAGAGCTTTTAAGCTATGCCAAGGAATTGGGAGAATCGGTGAAAGCCTTGAACTTACAACATTCGGAAGAAGTGGGAGGAGGAGTTGTGACCATTTCCCAAGGAATCCGAAATTCCGTTCCGCTGAAGAAGAACAGGGTTTGGGACTATACCTTTGCGGCAGATACCGCCCTTTATAACGTAAAGGGAAAAGAGAGGGGAGGAATTCTGCTGATTCATAAGGCAAAGCTTTCGGATGAAGCTTTGTATGTGTAGAGAGAAATGTATGAAATCAAAATAATATAGGATTTTCGGCAATATAGGTCTGAATGCGGAGGAGTCTGAGCCCGATACTTGCGAAATCCGACGAAGTGAAGAACTGTAAGAATCAATAAGTGAAGCGAATAATGCAGTATAGGTCTGTAAGAGGGGCAATCTGAGCCCGCCGGTACTTGCTGAAAGCGAGCAAAGCGAAGCTTGAAGTTAGTTCCGATGCGTAGGCGAGGTTAGCGGGAGCGTGCCCCGATTATAGACCTATACTGCATTAGAGCGCATCTTTATAAATAAATACAGTCCTTCAATACATTGGATTAGGCTAGCGAGCATGCCCCAATTAGACCTATATTAAGCTGGGAAAATCCATTTTGTTTTTACAGTTTCTATAGCTCTCCATAATCGTTCCAGCCCCCGAGAACCAGGCTCCGTCATAGAGCACCACGGCCTGACCTTGGTTACGGCTCTTCTTTTTCCGGGAAGCGTAGGAAGATGTCACTGTTTTCCTGGAGGGAGACGATGGCGGGAACCGCCTTGCCGTTATACTGGGTTTTGGCTTCCACTGCCATTTCTCCTTCGAGGAAGGCCATCCAGTTAAAATCACAATAATAGGCCTTCAAAGTAAATCCTTCTTTTCAGAGAGAATCACTTGATTTTTCATTTTTTTCCGGAAACATGGGCTTTTTTCACAGTCCCAAGCCCTTTTGGCTGATGGTGTAACGGAGGAAATTCTATGCTCTCCAGCTTTTTCCGGTTTTCATCCACAAAGTCTCCGCTTGGATAGGGCTTTCCCAAACTTTCCAAAACCCCTGCACTTCCATTGGTTACAAAACAATATTCTGAGAATCTAGTTTATCGGAATCGATAAAGCCGTGGCTTGTCCGCAATCTCCGAACCTCCTCTTAGAGGAATATTCGCTCAAGGGGAAAAGGGTATGGGGCCAGCTGTTCCTGGCTTAAGAAATAGGAGAACATAGTTGATCCTTTTTCTCGCCTGTTTAAAAGATATCGACCGGTACTTTCGTCCTTTCTGGATTCTGTTGTAGTGTCCGGTAACGATATAAGAGCAGGAGAGCTCCTCCGCCCTTTGGTATAGTTTATCGTGCTTCATAAAACGATTGCAACGGATACAGGGGTTGGGGGTTCCGCCATTTTCATAGGTCTCCACAAAGGGAAGAATGACTTTCTTCTGAAAATCGTCCTTGAAATTCAAAACATAAAAGGGCATGGAAAGGGTAGAGGCCACTTGTCTTGCGTCCTCCACATCTTCTAGGGTACAACAGGTTCTGCTGCGGCAGACCTGTCCGGTTTCACTATCGTATAATTTCATGGTGATGCCGATACAATCATATCCTCTTTCCTGCATAAGCGCTGCGGCAACAGAACTGTCCACACCGCCACTCATGGCAATTAAGGCTTTTTCCATGCTGAACTCCTTTTGAAAAGTATTGTCTTTAGCTAGTGTAGCATAGGAGAAAATGCCTTGCAAAGGTGGGGGGAAGAGTTTATGAAAATATTAAGCTAATTTAACAGAAAAAGCCTTTGTATATCTGCTTTGCCTATGCTAAAATTTACAGCAGTATGCATTATTTTAAGAGGGGAGAAAAACCATGAAAGGTATTATTCTTGCAGGAGGTTCCGGCACCAGATTATATCCGCTGACAAGGGTGACTTCTAAGCAATTGCTTCCGATATATGACAAGCCTATGATTTATTATCCTTTGTCCGTTTTGATGGATGCGGGGATTCGGGATATTTTGATTATTTCCACACCTACGGACACGCCCAGGTTTCAGGAGCTCTTAGGGGATGGAGAGTCTTTCGGTTTACATTTGCAGTATGCGGTTCAGCCCTCTCCGGACGGATTGGCCCAGGCCTTTTTAATCGGAGAAGAGTTTATCGGCGGAGAGCCGGTAGCCATGATCTTGGGAGACAATATCTTTGCCGGACGAGGCTTTAGAGAAATCTTAAAGAAGGCTGTGGCGAAGGAGCATGGTGCCACCGTATTCGGCTACTATGTGGATGATCCGGAGCGTTTCGGTATCGTGGAGTTTGACGGTACGGGAAAGGCGATTTCCATTGAAGAAAAGCCGGAAAAGCCCAAGTCCAACTACTGTGTTACCGGTTTGTATTTCTACGACAATAAGGTTGTGGAATATGCGAAAAGCCTAAAGCCTTCCAAGAGAGGAGAGCTGGAAATCACCGACCTGAACCGTATCTATCTGGAGAAGGGTGAACTGGATGTGGCGCTTTTAGGACAGGGCTTTACCTGGTTGGATACCGGAACCCATGAGTCTTTAGTGGATGCCACCAACTTTGTCTGCACCATTGAAACCCATGAGCACAGAAAGATTGCCTGTCTTGAAGAAATTGCCTATCGCAATGGCTGGATCAGCAGGGAAAAGGTTTTGGAAGCCTATGAGCTTTTGAAGAAAAACGAGTATGGCAAGTACTTAAAGGATGTTTTAGACGGAAAATATATTGAAGAGCAGTAGGAGGAGAAGATGAAAACAATCGTAACCGGAGGCGCAGGCTTCATTGGAGGAAACTTCATGCATTTCGTGGTAAATGCCTATCCCGATGAGGAGTGGATTTGCCTGGACAGCCTGACCTATGCAGGAAATTTGGAGACTCTGGCTCCCTTAGAGGGAAAGAAAAATTATCGTTTTATTAAGGGCGATATTACAGACAGAGCTTTTATCTTTGACTTATTTGCAAAGGAAAAGCCGGATGTGGTGATTAACTTTGCGGCAGAGTCCCATGTGGATCGTTCCTTAAAGGATCCGGAAATCTTTTTAAAGACCAATGTTTTGGGCACGGTTTGTTTAATGGATGCCTGCAGAGAGTACGGCATTAAGCGTTATCATCAGGTATCTACCGATGAGGTATACGGAGACCTTCCTTTAGAGAGAACGGATCTTTTCTTTACCGAGGACACTCCTATTAAGACCTCTTCTCCCTATTCTTCTTCCAAGGGAAGTGCGGACCTTTTTGTACTGGCTTATCACAGAACCTTCGGTTTGCCGGTGACCATTTCCCGTTGCTCCAACAACTACGGTCCCTACCATTTCCCGGAGAAGTTGATTCCGTTGGTAATTTCCAGAGCGCTGAACAATGAAAGCATTCCTGTCTACGGTAAGGGAGAGAATGTTCGTGACTGGCTCTATGTAACCGATCATTGTAAGGCCATCGACCTTATTGTCCGGAAAGGAAGAGTGGGAGAGGTTTACAATGTTGGTGGACACAATGAAAGAACCAACCTGGAGGTTGTGAAGACGATTTTAAGGGCTTTAGACAAGCCGGAATCCCTGATTCATTATGTGACAGACCGTCCCGGACACGATATGCGTTATGCCATTGACCCCACAAAGTTAGAGACTGAGCTTGGCTGGAAGCCGGAATACACCTTTGATACCGGCATTCCCGTAACCATTCAATGGTACCTGGATCATAAGGACTGGTGGGAGCACATCATTTCCGGAGAGTATCAGGATTATTATAAGAAGCAGTATGGAGAATAAGCATGAGAGTTTTCGTTACCGGCGTTAATGGACAGTTAGGTCATGACGTGATGAATGAGTTGGCTCGGAGAGGGATAGATGCGGTAGGCTCCGGGATTGAGCCGGAGTATGTGGGCATTATGGATGGAAGTCCGGTTTGCACCATGCCCTATGTGGGACTGGATTTAACCAATGAAGAGGAAGCAAGACGCATCCTTACTGAAGAGAAGATTGACTGCCTGATTCACTGTGCCGCATGGACTGCGGTGGATGATGCGGAGGATCCGGAGAAAAAGATTTTGTTTTTCGCATTAACGGCGAGGTTCCCGGAAATCTTGCCGGTGTTATGAAGGACTTAAAGGGGAAGATGCTTTATCTTTCCACAGACTATGTTTTCTCCGGCGAGGGAACAAAGCCCTGGGAAGAGGAGGAAAGAGATTTCCATCCCATCAATGTGTATGGAGCTTCCAAGCTGGCGGGAGAGGAAGCGATTCGGAAGGTTTTACCGGAGCATTTTATTGTTCGTATTGCCTGGGTTTTCGGTTTAAATGGAAAGAACTTCATTAAAACCATGCTTCAGGTAGGAAAGAAGCATCCCAGTGTGCGAGTGGTTTCCGACCAGGTGGGCAGTCCTACCTATACCTTGGACTTGGCAAGGCTTTTGGTGGATATGGTGGAGACGGAAAAGTACGGCACTTATCATGCCACCAATGAAGGAGAGTACATTTCCTGGTATGACTTTACCAAGGCTATTTACGAAGAGGCGGGACTTTCCACAGAGGTGATTCCTGTCACCACAGAGGAATACGGATTAAGCAGGGCAAAACGCCCCTTTAACTCAAGGCTTAGCAAAGAAAAGCTTAGAAGAGAGGGATTTCAGGGCCTTCCCCATTGGAAGGATGCTTTAAAGCGTTATTTGCAGGCATTAGAAGCGGAATAAAGAAGCTTTCTTTTATAGAAAGGGGAGAGGACCTGTTTGCAGATTCGGCAGACAGGTCCCTTTCCAAAAATAAGGGACAGAAGAATCCAGTAGAAGGGAACCGCAATATTTCAAGCCGGAATGAAATAAAGCACCGATTCAATTTGAAAAAAAGTTAAGGAGAAAAGATGGGAAAATATTTTGGAACAGACGGTTATCGTGGAGAGGCTAACGTGGATTTGACAGCGGATACCGCCTTTAAGGTGGGAAAGTTCTTGGCCTATTATTTTTCGAACAAAGGCACAAAGGAGTGCCGTATTGTTATCGGTAAGGATACCAGACGCTCCAGCTATATGTTTGAATATGCTCTTTCCGCAGGAATTACCGCTGCGGGAGCAGATGCGTATCTGATGCATGTCACCACTACCCCTTCCGTTAGCTATATTGTTCGTTCCGAAGACTTTTCCTGCGGAGTCATGATTTCCGCCTCCCATAATCCTTTCTATGATAATGGATTAAAGGTCATCAATGAAAACGGAGAAAAGGTTTCCGATGATTTTATTGCGGAAATCGAAGCCTATCTGGATGGAGAAACCGAGGAGGTTCCTTTAGCTACCGGAGATAAGATTGGAAGAACCGTGGATTTTGCCGCAGGAAGAAACCGTTATATCGGCTATCTGATTTCTTTGGCTACCCGTTCCTTTAAGGGCAAGAAGATTGCTTTGGACTGTGCTAACGGTTCCGCATCTTCCTGCGCCAAGGCGGTATTTGATGCCCTGGGAGCGGATACCCATGTACTTTCCAATGATCCTAACGGCTATAACATTAACGATAACTGCGGTTCTACCCATATGGAAGCCCTGCAGGAGTATGTGAAGAACGGGGATTGCGAAATCGGCTTTGCCTATGACGGCGATGCGGATCGTTGTCTCTGTGTAGACAGTGACGGAGAACTGGTGGACGGAGATCAGATTCTCTACCTTTGCGGAAAGAATATGCGGGATAAGGGACAGTTAAAGGACAATAAGATTGTGACCACCATCATGTCCAACTTCGGCTTATATAAGGCTTTGGATGCGGTAGGACTTTCTTATGAAAAGACCAAGGTAGGAGACCGTTATGTCTATGAGAATATGGCGGAAAACGGTTATTCTCTGGGAGGAGAGCAGTCCGGACACATCATCTTTATGAGACATGCCACTACCGGAGATGGAATTCTTACCAGTATTAAGCTGATGGAAGTGCTTTTAGAGGAAAAGAAGAGCCTGAAGGAAGCTTTGGCAGACTATCAGCGCTTTCCACAGGTTTTAAAGAATGTACGGGTGAAGGATAAGCTTTTGGTGGAGCAAAATGAAACCGTACAGGAGGCGGTGAAGAAGGTGGAGGAAAGCCTGGGAGAGGATGGAAGAATTCTCCTCCGTGCTTCCGGAACAGAGCCTTTGATTCGTGTCATGGTGGAGGCTTCCAAGGAAGAGCTTTGTGAGAAATATGTAGAGGAAGTTATAGCTGTTATGAAAAAGGAAGGACTAGTCCTTTCCTAAGTTTATTGATAGAGTAAAAGGAAGCCCTGCAGAGTTTGGAAAAGCTTGTTTGGCAGTACAGGGTAGACTCAAAATAAGAAGTGAGTAAGAGTAGTAGTGGAAAAATACAATAGGAGGTAAGAATGGATCAGGTAAAACGTTACAGAAAATTTCCGATTTTCCGTTATCCGGAAAGAACCTGGATGGATCAGGAAATCACTAATGCACCGATTTGGTGTTCTGTGGATTTAAGGGATGGAAACCAGGCCCTTGTGGATCCCATGACCGTAGAAGAAAAGGTGGAATTTTTCCAACTCCTATGTAAGCTTGGTTTTAAGGAGATTGAAGTCGGTTTTCCTGCGGCTTCTCAGATTGAATTTGATTATTTACGGACTTTGGTGGAGAAAAATCTGATTCCGGAGGATGTTACGGTTCAGGTTTTTGGTACAGTGTAGAGAAGAGCTTTTTGGAAAGAAGCTTCCAGGCTCTTCAAGGAGTGAAGAAAGCCATTGTCCATATTTATAATTCTACTTCCGTATTGCAAAGAGACGTGGTTTTCGGAAAGTCCAGAGAGGAGATTACCGCCATTGCCCTTTCCGCTGTAGAGATGGTGAAGCGTCACGATAAGGATTTTTTTCCGGAGAGCTTCGTCTGGAGTATTCTCCGGAAAGCTTTACCGGAACGGAGATGGATTATGCTTTGGAAATCTGTAATGCGGTGATTTCCGCCTGGGGAACCAAGGCGGGACGGGAGATTATCATTAACCTGCCTAATACCGTAGAGATGCATAGCCCCAATGTCTATGCGGATCAGATTGAGTATATGTCCAAAAACATGAAGGAAAGAGAGCATGTGATTCTTTCCGTGCATCCCCATAATGATAGAGGAGAGGGCATTGCCTCTGCAGAGCTGGCCCTTCTTGCCGGAGCACAAAGAGTTGAGGGAACCCTATTCGGAAATGGAGAAAGAACCGGAAATGTTGATATTTTAACCCTGGCTTATAACCTTTTCTCCCACGGCATCGACCCCAAGCTGAATCTGGAAAATGTCCGGGAAATTCAGGAGGTATACGAGCGTTGCACCAAGATGAGTGTACCGGATCGTCATCCTTATGCGGGAAAGCTGGTATTTACCGCTTTCTCCGGATCCCATCAGGATGCCATCAATAAGGGTGTATTGGCTATGCGGGAGCGGAAGAATCCCTTCTGGGAAGTGCCTTATCTTCCCATCGACCCGGCGGATATCGGAAGACAGTATGAGCCGGTGGTTCGAATCAATTCCCAGTCCGGTAAGGGCGGTGTTGCCTTTATTCTGGACTTTGACTATGGCTATAAGCTGCCCAAGGCAATGCAAAGAGAGTTTGCGGATTATATCCAGAAGATTTCCGAGCTGGAGGGCGAGGTAAATCCGAAGAGAATTTTAGAGGTATTCCGGGAAGAATATGTGGAAGCCAAGGCTCCGTTATTCTTTAAAAACCTTCGTACCACCGATGTGGAGGGAGAGGGAGATTCTTACATCAGCTTTATTAACCTGACCTTTGAGAATCGCGGTGTACTGCGTGAGGTTTCCGGTCAGGGTTCCGGTCCTATCGAGGCGGTAATCAGTGCCTTGAATAAGGAATTTAAGCTGGCCTTAAAGGTAGTGGATTATACAGAGCATGCTCTTAGTGCAGGTTCCTCTGCGAAGGCGGTGTCCTACATTCATTTGGCAGAGGAAAATAGCGGAAAGTCCGGCTTCGGTGTGGGTGTTTCCTCCAATATTACCCGTTCCTCCGTTAGAGCGATTTTCAGTGCCATGAATCGTCTGCTTTTCCCGGAAGAGGCTGAGGCGGAAGGAAAGAAGCGAGTGGCGGAAGAGAAAGCGCAATAATTCGCAGCCAAAAGCGACTTTTAGTGAGTTTAGTCAGGACAGCGATAGCTTCGGATTTTCGGAAGAAAGAAGCTCTTAAAGCTAGCCTAGTAGATACAGAATTTATTAAAGTAAGCCTAAGTAGAATACAGAATTTATTCAAGCGAAACGAAGTAGAATACAGAAGGGAGAAAAGTATGCACATCGTCTATGGAGTCAATGAGGCCTTTATGCCGATTCTTGCGGTGTCACTTTCCTCTCTTCTTTTGCATGCAGAGGGAGAAGCTCTTCATTTTCATATCTTATCCCTGGGGATAGAAGAGGAAAGCAGGGAAAAGCTTCGGCAATATGTGGAAACTGAGGGGCAGAAAATCAGCTTTTATGATTTGGAGGAGAAATTTTCCGAATGGAAGGAAAAGCTTCCCGCCCTTTTTACCGGAAAATTTTCCAAAGCTACTCTGCTTCGGCTCTTTATCCCTTCTACGCTTCCGGAAACGATTACCAAAGCTTTATATTTGGATGCGGACACGGTGGTGCTCCAATCCATTTTACCCCTTTATCATCTAAAGCTTGGAGATAAGCTTTTGGGAATGGCTCCGGAGCCCAGTATTTATAAAAAGCATAAGGAATTTTTATCCTTAGCGGAAGAAAGTCCCTACTATAATGCGGGAGTGATTCTTATGAATCTTTCTTTGCTTCGGGAGGAAGGGATGGAAGAAAAATGTCTTCGGTATTATCAAATGAAGGAAGGGCGACTTCCTTTTAATGACCAGGACATTTTAAATATGGTATGTAGGGGAAGAATTCGCTCCCTGCCCCAGCGTTTTAACTTCTTTTCCAACTATGCCTATGCAAGGTATAGCGCTTTATGCCGTTTTTCTCCCTGGTATCAGGAACTGGAAAGCAAAAAGAGCTATTCTCAGGCAAAGGCCCATCCGGTGATTGTCCATTTTGCCGGAGACGAAAGACCCTGGAGAGAAGGCAATCACAATTATTATCGAAGAGCCTTTGACTACTATGCGGAAGAAAGTCCCCTTCCTTTAGAAAAGGAAAAGGGAAAGCAGGGCTATCTATTCTGCTACCATGTGCTAAATCTTCTGACTTTTGTATTCCCTAAGCTTCGGGAGAAGGTGGGAGAGCTTTATTATCGTTCTATGAAGAAGGAAAACTAATGTCCTGTGCTATAGTGATTTTAAATTATAATGATTTGGAAAATACCCTTCGGCTCTATAAAGAGCTGAAGGATTTTTCCGTGTTAACGAGAATTTATATCGTGGATAATGCCTCCACGGATAGCAGCAGGCAGGCTTTAGAAGAGCTTCATGACAGTAAGTGTAAGCTGATCTTTGCCAAGGAAAATAAGGGCTATGGGGCTGGAAACAATCTGGGCTTTCGTGCCGCCTTCTTAGAAGGGATGGACTATTGCTTTTTGGCCAATCCGGATACCCGTTTTCAGGAAGCTTACTTTGAAAATGTATTGTCTGTTTTTACAAAGGAGAAGCAGGCAGGATTGGTCTCCGGCAGAATGAAAGATCCTTACGGAAAGCAGGCTACCGCTTGGCCCTTACTAAACTTTTTGAAAAACCTTCTGAGTATGGGACCCCTTAGCAAGAGAGTCTTTTCTTCCCTGCTCTTTTATCCTAAGGCCTATTTGAAGCAAAAGCCCTATGTGGAGGTGGATGTGCTACATGGCTCCTCTCTCTGCATTTCCAAAGAGGCATTTCTTAAGACCGGGGGCTATGACGAAGAATTTTTTCTTTACGAGGAGGAAAAGGTAATTGGACAAAAGCTGAGAAGAGCAGGCTACAAATCCTATCTTTGTACGATTTGTTCTTACCTTCACGAGGATAGCGGAAGCACCAAGAAATCCTTGAAGTCTTTGGTGCAAAGACAAAAGCTTCGGCAGCAGTCCGAGGCACTGTATGCCCGAAAAATACCTTCGCGCCAATTTTTTTGCAAATGTTTTTTTATTAAAAAGCTGTGCAGGCCGTTATTTTTGGGAGAAACCCTATTGTATTCGCTTTTTTTATCGAAATAAGTCGGAATCAAGAATGGTAGAGGCATAATTTCATGGTAGCAACAAAGTAATAGAAGGCACATAATTTTATGGCAGCAATAAAGTAATAGAAGACGCATAATTTTATGGAAGCAACAAAGTAATAGAAGACTAAAAGAGAGGAATTGCTGAAATGCATTGTGTGATTTTATGTACTTATAATGGGGAGAAGTATCTGGAAAAGCAGATTAGATCCATTATGGAGCAGGATAGGGAGGATTTTTGCCTCCTTTATTCTGATGACGGTTCCACCGACAGTACAAAAGCAATCCTTCAAAGCATGCAGGAAAAGTATGGAAAGAGAATGATGGCTTTCCCAAGACCTATGAAAACCGGAAGTCCGGCAAAGCATTTTCTCTCTATCCTTTCTGCCTTGGCTAAGGGAGAAGTGGAGATTGACAACTTAGAGTATATTTTCCTTGCGGATCAAGATGATGACTGGTTTCCGGATAAGCTCTCCAAGACGATTTCCATCATAGGGGAGGAAGAAAGAAAGTTTGGGGAAAGCCTTCCGATTCTCTGCCATACCGATTGTTCCTTGGTGAATATGGAGGGAAAGCTCCTGGCCAAATCCTATAGAAGATATCAGAAATTACCGGGGGCATCCTATCGTTTTTCCCGCCTGCTTTTGCAAAACCATGTGACAGGAGCTTCTGTGGGAATCAACAAGGCTTTGCTGCAATATTGCAAGGAAATTCCTGAGCAGGTAAAGATGCATGACCATTGGCTGGCTTTGCTGGCAAACTGCTTTGGGGAAATTCAATATTTGCCCTATGCCACTTATGCTTACCGGCAGCATGGAGAAAATGTCTTAGGGGCGAAAAAAGCCAGTATATTGCAGGAATGTGGAGACAGGCTGGCGGCTTCCGGAGAAAAGGATAAGGAAGAGATTATTCATACTTCTTACCGGGCATTGTTTGCCCAGGGGAGAGAATTGAAGCGTTTATTTGGAGATGAGCTTCCGGAAATCAAAAGGAAGGTTTTAGAGGCGTTCTTATCCTTAGAGGGGAAAAGTCGACTGGGGAAAATCACCACCATGGCCCTCTTCGGCATTTACCCCTATCCCCTATATCGGGGAATCGGGGCAATGTTGTTTTTGGATAGTTAAGAGCTTAGAAAGGAGGCATAATGGAAGAAAAACCATTAATTTCCGTATGTATTGTGACCTACCGGCATAAGGATTATATCGGAAAGTGTTTAGACAGTATTCTTTCCCAAAAAGGGAATTTTTCTTTGGAAATCCTTCTCCATGATGATGCCTCCACAGACGGAAGTCAGGAGATTATCCGTTCTTATCAGGAGAAATATCCGGAGATCCTTTTTCCAATCCTACAGACGGAAAATCAGTATTCTCAGGGGAAAAGAAATATTACCGGAATCTTTAACTTTCCCAGAGCCAAGGGGGAATTTATTACCGTGATTGACGGGGATGATTTTTACCTTCGGGAAGATAAACTGGAAAAGCAGATGGAAGCCTTGCAAAAAGAAGAAGAGGCTGTTCTTTGCTTTCATCCGGCAAAGGTTTTACTGCCAGACGGCAGGGAAGGCCCAAAAGACTTACTTCGTCCCTATGCAAAGGGGAAAATATTGGAAGGAAGGGAGCTAATCAATCATCCTAAGGGGATTGCCTTTTCCTCTATGTTTTTTAGAAGAAGCTTAATTGAAAAGCTTCCGGACTTTTACTATGCCTGTCCGGTGGGAGATAGACCCATAGAATTGATGGCGGCATTGGCTGGAAAGGCGGTATACTTGCCGGAGGAATACACCGCCTATCGCTTTCATTTGCAAAGCTCCTGGACGGAAAGGGAGAAAGGACGGCAGCAGCAGGAAAAATACCTTTCGGAAATGAAGCATTGCTATAAGCTCTTTTTAGAAGAGTCCAAGGGGAAATACAGGTCGGAGGTGGAGGAAGCCATCAATAGACTCAGCTTTTCTATAGCACTGAATCTAAGGGATTTTTCTGAAATTTATCAGAAGGAATATAGAGCCTATTTGCAAGAAATGTCTTTCCGTGAGAGAGTCCTGCTTCGCTTGGAGCGTTACTGTCCTAAGCTTTATCGCTTCTTACAGAAACAGTTCGGTATGGAGCGGAAGAAATAAATATAAGAGCAAGTTCAGTGAAAGAGAAAGAGCAGCTTCAGCAAAGCAAAAAGAAATGTAATAAAATCCAAGGACAGTGAATCAAAGGATAGTAAATCAAAGGATAGTAAGGAGAATGCTATGGGAGAAATGACGCAAAATAAAGAGGGATGGAAGGGGAAAATCCTTTCCGGCCTTTTTTGGCGTTTCCTGGAGCAGATTTCCTACCAGGGGATACAGCTGATTTTCTCCCTGTTTCTCCTTCGGATTTTGGATACGGAAGAGGTGGGGGCGGTAAGTGTCATCAGCATCTTTATCACCATTGCCAATACATTTATTCAATCCGGTTTTTCTCAGGCGCTGATGCAGAAAAAAGAAATCAAAGAGGAAGATTATTCCTCCGTGTTTTATCTGACCTTGGCTTTGTCCGGAGGAATCTACCTCCTGTTTTACGGCATAAGCCCTTTTGTGGCGGAGTTTTATCATCTCCCGATTTTAGAATCTCTTTTACGACAAATGAGTATTTTGCTCTTCCCCGGAGCGGTAATTTCCATCCAAATGGCCTATGCCGGAAGGGCTTTGCAGTTTCGCCCAATTTTTCTGGCCAGCTTCTTTTCCTCCCTCTTTTCCGGAGTACTGGCAGTATTTTTAGCCTATCGGGGGCTTGGCTCCTTTGCCATGGCCTATCAGCAGATTTCCTATTACTTTTTTACCATGCTGATATTATTCTTATGCCTTCCTTGGAGACCGAAGCTTTTATTTAGGCTTTCCTCTTTATCAGCTTTATTTCATTTTGGCTGGAAAATCCTTTTTTCCGGACTACTGGATCAGATTTGGCAAAATATCTATGGTCTTGTCATCGGAAAACGCTACAAGGTAGAGGAACTGGCCCTTTACAATCGGGGAGAAATGTTTCCAAAGCTTCTGTCCTCCACCCTTTCCACCATGATATCCGGAGTAATGTTTCCCGCCTTTTCCAAGATGCAAGAGGAAAAGGATGCCTTGCAGGAAATGGCCAGGAAAACCATTCGTTTTTCCGCCTTCCTTTTGTTTCCCATTCTTTTTGGACTAATGGCAGTGGCAAAGCCCTTTATCATCTTACTGCTCACCAAGAAATGGATAGGGATGTTACCCTATCTACGTTTTCTTTCCGTGACGTATTTATTCTTACCCCTGCACATGTGCAATCTACAACTGATGAACAGTCAGGGGCGCTCGGATTTATTTCTGAAGCTGGAAATCATCAAAAAGATTTTGGGCATAATTATTCTTCTGTTAACTTTTCCCTTTGGGATCTTCGTCATGCTCTTTGGGAAAAATGTTGGAGAAGTTCTCTGTTTGTATTTAAATGCCAAACCCAATGAAAAACTGATACAATACGGCTTCTTCTCCCAATTAAAAGACTGCCTGGCATCCTTTATCGTATCCTTTCTCATGGGAGGAATCGTTTATCTATCCCAAGAACAATTAGAAAAAAGAGGAATGACCGAACTATGGCAACTCATAGCCCTCATCCCCCTGGGAGCAATCTGCTATATACTATTTTCATTGGTGCTGAACAGAAAAGATATCAAAACACTAATGGAATTAAACCCTTTAAAGAGAAAAGGAATATAGAAAACAATTAGCCGAAGCGAACGAAGCTGTATAGGCATGAAAGCGTGTAACCTGAGCCTGTTGGTACATGTAGAAAGCCTTCGAAGAGAAGAACTGTAGAAATCAAATAATGTAAGCGAACGAAGCTGAATAGGCATGAAAGAAGGCAATCTGAGCCCGTCGATACATGTAGAAAGCCTTCGAAGAGAAGAATTGTAGAAAACCAAAGCTAAAGCGAATGAAGCTGTATAGGTATGAAAGAGGGTAATCTGAGCCCGTCGGTACTTGCGAAAAACACAGGTACTGTGTTTTTCGCTTAGTATCCGCTACGTGGCGAGGTTAGCGGGAGCGTGCCCGATTTCATATCCATACAGCTTCGGAGCGTTGCCCTTGATTTTTCTACAGTTTTTTTTACGCAGAGCGAGGTTGGCGCAAGCGTGCCCGCTTTCCTGCCTATTCAGCATCGGAGCGCAGCCCTTTTCTTCTCCTCTTTCTCTCCGAAAGATACACAAAGCAATTTTTAAAAAGCCTTCCCTCAATCCTCAGAATCCTTCCCAGTGGCACCCCTTGGAAATCCACCTTCTTCATTTCTTTTCTTTCCTTTAAACCTTTAAAGATACCCTTTCGATAGGCCTTTCCATAGCCCTTCTTTTGGAAGTAAAGAGCCTTAATCAAAATTCCCAGTAAGAAGGGCAGGAAATTCAGAATTTTCAGCCCGAGAGGAAAGTTTTTATAAAGCAGGAAGATAGAGTTTCTGGCTGAAAGCTCCACCTTAAAATCGCTGTATTTTCCTCCGCTGGTTCCGGAGCCCACATGCTTACAGAGGGCAGTGGGGCAGTAGTAAACGGAATATCCCTTCCACTGGGCTCGAAAGGATAAGTCCACATCCTCCAGATAGGCGAAGTGCTTTTCGTCAAAAAGTCCGGTTTCTTCCAAAAGAGGAATACTGTATAGGGAAGCTCCTCCGCAGGCGGAAAATACCTTTTCAGCCTTAGTCCACCGGGAGGCTTCATCCTCTAAACCTCTTTGGAAGGGAAAACCTAAGAGACACAGTTCGTCCCCTGCATCATCCATCAGGCTGGGGTCATGCATCTTTACCATTTTGGAGGAAAGGGCAAATACCTTTTCTCCTTTTTTTTCTTTTTCTTCCATGAAAAGCAGAAGCTGCTCCACAAAATCCGGAGCCACCTCCGTATCGTTGTTTAAAAGCAGGGCATAGCTTGCTCCCTGCTCCTTGGCCCAGAGTATTCCCTGGTTCACTGCAGTGGCAAAGCCTGTGTTTTCCGTATTTTGAATCAGGAAAATCCGCTCCGGATCCTGCTCCATCCAATACCGGATTTGTTTTTCACTGTCGTCCTTGGAAGCATTGTCCACAAAAAGAATAGAAAAGTCCTGCCTGCTTTGCGAAAGCAAAGCAGGCATGCACTTTTCTAAAAAATGAGCTCCATTATAGTTTGGTATAACGATGGTTGTTTTCATTTGTTTGTCCCTTAGGCATTGGGTTCAATGATATTTTCTTCAGCTTCCTTAGCTACTTCCTTCTTGGAGTCGGCTACACTCTTGGCATCCTCTGCACTTTGCTTGCCGGCAACAACAGGATCCGTAGGATCGTAGTTCTGCTCTCTGGGGATAGCCTGCATGATGGCATCCTTTTCGATGGGACCCTTGTCCCAGGCGTCGGAATACACGGTTACGGGCGTTCCGTTCTTACAGTTTTCGTAGACCCACTGGGAATCGATGGCTCTTAAACGGATACATCCGCCGGAAATAGCCTGATCGATAAAGTTGTAGTTGATGGCATCAAAGCTGTAGGGGTCTGCCTTTTCATACAATAAGGAATGAATCAAAAATCCCTTATAGAAACGGGAGAGGAACTGGGTGTAGCAATCCTTATGCATGAAGTGCCAACGATATTTCTGGTAAATCTTGAAAGTACCAAGAGGGGTATCCGGTCCCACACTACACATCATGGTTTTATAAGGAATAGTGAATTTTCCTTCCTCGTCCTTGGTCATTACATAAAGGGTTCTGGTTTCCTTTATTAATACGGATACTGTAGGCAGCCTGCTTACCCATAATCGGCTCTAAGTCCTTTAAGGCAATACCCTGTTCGTTTAGGTAAATGCGATAGCCGTTTACGACCTTCCAGCCTCTCTGGGCAACACCGTTTTCAAAGTAGTACTGGTTGGAATCCGGGTCAAAGGCATAGCCGGTATAGGGGCTGTTGTCGGCGGTTTGGTACTTAGGTTCTCCATTTTCAAAATAGAGTCCCTCCTGATATGCACTGTCTAATGCCTTCCCGCGCTTTCCGCTAAATTCTACACCGTTTTTCCATAGGGCAATCTTTAAGCCCACAATGTACTTGTCTCCGGAAAAGCTTCCGCAGGCTTCTCCGCTTTTCGCCCAATCGGTTACGGTACCGTCACTTAATACTGCACGGTAGTAGATTTCTCCCATGGTATGGGTATAACCCTTAACTCTCAGCATGATAGCGGTAACGGTTCCCTTATCCGGGGTGGTTTCTCCGGATGCCGCCCAGGGGCCCCAGGAGCCGGAGGGAGAATAGGTACGATAATACCATCTTCCTACGTTCTGGTGCTCCAGCATGATTCTTTGGAAGCCGTTGGGACTGAAGGTAAAGGACTGGTTGTCCTGGCTGTAGCCGTAGTCAATACGATCTCCTGCGGAATTATAAATATAGTAGGTTGCCAAGGGAACCAGATTTAAAACGGGGTCAGCGGCCATATCTCCGGCATGATTGGTTGTCATAAAGGGACGAATGGCATCTACGGTAAGCTCTGTTTTTTCCAATGGTGCGGATTCCTGCACGGTGGCATTATTCTCTCCGCTGTTATTCTGGGAAGTTCCGTTTGTATTCTCTCCGGCATTACTGCTTCCGGAATCTGTATTTCCGGGACTTACAGATGCACTATTACTTCCGTCTACAGGACCCTGAGAAATTGAGGGGGCATTTTCCTCTGTATATACAATGGCGGTATTTTCCGTACCCTCTACAGGATTTGCCAAAGCAAGAAAGGGCTGTGTTGCGGAAATACTCATTAGTGTAAGAATGGCAGCGAATTTTTTCGCTTGATTCATAGTCAACCTCCTTAAATTCTAATATACCTATGAACCTTAACACAAAAACGCAAAAAGAACTAGGGAGCATTTACATTTTCATGGGATTACTATAGAATTGTAAAAATCTCGACAGAATTTAAGGAGGAAGTAATGAAAAAGAAAGAAGAGCTCTACGTTACAAAATCAAGCCTTCCTCCTTTGGAGGAATTTCTTCCCTATTTGGAAAAGTTATGGGAAACTCGTCTTTTAACCAATATGGGAGAATTTCATGAACAATTTAAAAAAGAGCTTTCCGGCTTTCTTTCCGTGGAAAATACGGAGCTTTTTGTGAATGGTCATGTCGCTTTAGAGCTTTTGATTGAAAGCCTGGGAAAGAAGGGAGAAATTATCACCACCCCCTTTTCCTTTGCCAGCACCACCCATGCCATCGTCAGAAATGGCTGTACTCCGGTGTTCTGCGATATTGAAGAAGATTTTTATACCATCGATGTAAAGAAGCTTCGCTCCCTGATTACTAAGGATACGGTGGCTATATTACCGGTACATGTCTATGGGCATATTTGCGATGTGGAGGAGTTGGATAAGATTTCCAAGGAATACGGCATTCCGGTGCTTTATGATGCTGCCCACGCCTTTGGGGAACGTTACCATGGAAGAGGAGTGGGAAGCTTTGGCTATGCTTCTATGTTCTCCTTTCATGCCACCAAAGTTTTTCACAGTATAGAGGGCGGTGCGGTTTGCATTGGAGAGAAAAATCCTGAGCTTTTGCATAAGCTTTATGCCTTGAAAAATTTTGGTATTTTGGGGCAGGAAAGCGTGGAGTTGGTGGGTTGTAACGGGAAAATGAATGAATTTTCCGCATCCATGGGACTTTGTAATCTTTGGCATATCGAGGAATATATCAAGGAAAGAGAGAAACGATATCGGCATTACGAAAGCCTGTTAAAGGACGTCCCCGGTCTTGTTTTCCCTAAGGGGCAGGAGGGTGTGGAGAAAAACTATGCCTATTTACCGGTTCGGATTTTAGGAGAGGGAAGAAGAAATCAGATTTTCTCCCTTCTGGAAAAGGAAGGCATTCATCCCAGAAAATACTTTTATCCTTTGATTTCCGACTATGATTGCTATAAAGGAAAGTTTTCGGGGGATGGCACGCCGATAGCCAAGCGAATTGCGGAGGAAATACTGACTTTGCCCATCTATCCTGATTTGGATTTTTCTGACGTGGAGAGGATTTCCGCTATTTTACAAAAGGAGTGTTCATGAAAAACATACTTTGCACTGCCATAGGTTCCTTTTCCACCAAGGTAGTGATAGAGGGATTGGAAAAGATGGGCTATACCGTTTATGGGGCGGACTGCTACCCGAAAGAGTGGATTCCCATGGCAAAAAAGGTTAAGGACTTTGCACAGATCCCCTTGGTGCGGGAAGAAAAGTTATATTTGGATACCATTTTAGCCCTATGCAAGGGCTGGGAGCTTTCCGCTATTTTTCCGCTGATTGATTTGGAAGTGGATTTTTATGAAAAATATAAGGAACGCTTTCAAAAGGAGGGAATTACCCTTTGTATTCCCAAGGGGGATCTAAGTCTGATTCGGGACAAATACCTTTTAAGTAAATTTCTTTCGGACAAGCTGGAAGAGGGCTTTTCCGTGATTCCCGGAGAAGAGTATGAAGAATTGGATTTTGAGAATCTATCTTTTCCCATGATTGCCAAGAAAAGAAACGGTCGTTCCTCAGAGGGCTTGTGCGAGATAGAGGACGAGGATCAGCTGGGCTTTTTCTGCAATAAGATGTGGCGGGAAGAGGAGAAGAACTACATTTTCCAAAGAAAAATCGAAGGGAAGGTTTATACCGTAGATTACTTTCGAGGTCATGGGGGAGCGGATAGAGCACTGGTACGGAAGGAAAATCTTCGGACGAAAAACGGAGCCGGCGTCAGTGTGGAAATTTTGCCGGAGAAGGGCATAGAAAGGCAGTGCAGGCGGATTGCGGAAGCCTTAAACCTATACGGTCTTGTGAACTTTGAGTGGATTTATGAAGAGCAGGAGGACTACTTTTATTTTCTGGAAATCAATCCTCGTCCCTCAGGAGGCATCGGCTTTTCTGTCCTGGCAGGCGCGCCCTTTGTGGAAGAGGCGGTGGAATATTACTTCTCCGAGGCATTAGGAACGGATGCAGATGCAGAGGAGGAGACCATGGCTATGGGATTGGGAACAAATTCGATGGCAGATTCGGCTTCCTCAAAGGCGGAAGATGCTATCCGTTATGGATTTTACGGAAAGTATTATGATGATTTTTATCTTTCCTAGCTAAGACAGATAAAAACTTTGCATAAAATTCTTCTAAGGAGGAAATGTTGGAAGAAAAGAAATTACTCTGGATTATTCCCGCCTACAATGAGGCGAAAAGTCTGGATGCGGTGGTGGAAGATATTTTGTCTGTAGACCCGAAGGCGGACTATATTATTGTTTCCGACGGTTCTACGGACGGAACCGTGGAGCTTTGTCAGAAAAAGGGCTATTCCTACCTTGCCCTCCCGGAAAATCTCGGCTTAACGGCCTGTTTTCAAACCGGTATGCGCTATGCGGATCAAAGGGGCTATGCTTATGCTTTGCAGTTTGACGGCGACGGACAACACCGGGCGGAGGATGTGGAGGCTTTGCTGGAGGAGGCGGAAAATGGCGTGGACATTGTTTGCGGTTCCCGCTTTTTGGAAAAGAAAAAAGGAGGCTCTTTACGAGACTTCGGTTCTGCCTTAATCAGCCTGGCTATTCTTTTAAGAACCGGAACAAAACTGACGGACCCCACCTGTGGACTTCGGATTTACGGGCGGGAAGCCATTCTTCGCTTTTCCAGAGAACGAAATTTCTCTCCGGAGCCGGATACCCTGGCTCATTTGCTTTTGGCGGGAATGACAGTTTCCGAGGTGCCGGTTAAGATTCGGGAAAGACGGGAGGGAGAGTCCTATCTAAAGCCCTGGAATGCGGCAAAATATATGACCAGAGTGCTTTTGTCTATTCTTTTTTTCGGAAATACAAAAATATAGAAAGTAGTGAAATAGAACGTAATGAGTGTAGAGGCAGTAGGAAAACAGGGAGGGCGGAAGCCTTCCTTTATGAAAAATGATGTGCTTTGGAACGGAATTGGCAGTATGTGCTATGCCTTGGCTTCCATGGTGCTGGCTTTCTTTGTCCTTCGTTTAGGGGGAGAGGAGCAGGGAGGAATCTTCGGCTTCGGTTACTCTACTTTGGGACAACAGTTTTTTATTGTGGCTTACTTTGGACTTCGGCCTTTTCATATCACGGATATGAAGGGAGAGTTTTCTTTCCGCCAGTATAGGCAGTTTCGTAGTCTTACCGGAGGATTGGCTCTGATTTTGGCTGTGCTTTTTCTTCTTTTTCAGTACGGTAGCGGGCTTTATAGCGGGGAGAAGAGTCTGATATTATTCTTCCTATGCCTTTTTAAAATAGGGGATGCCTTTTGTGATGTCTATGAGTCGGAGCTGCAAAGAAGGGGCGTCTTGTATAAGGCAGGGCAATCCATGTTTCTTCGCACGGTTTTTTCCGTCCTGGCTCTGCTGATTTTTCTTTTAATCACTAAAAATCTTTTCCTGGGAGCCATTGCTATGAATCTGGCACAGGCGGCCTCCTTCTTTCTCTTTTCCTTTCTCCCTTTAAAAGCCACCAAGCCCCTGGGGGAAGAAAAGAGTCTCGGTAAGTCGGATTTAGTAAAGCTATGGAAGGAGGTTTTTACCCTCTTTCTTTCCGTGTTCTTAGATTTTTATGTTTTTTCTTCCAGCAAATATGCTGTGGATCAGGTCTACGGCTCTTCCCGTTCCGGTATTTTTAATCTCCTCTTTATGCCCGGAAACTTCATTTATCTTTTGGCTAACTTTATTATCCGTCCTGCCCTTCCCCATCTGGCAGTGCTTTTTCAGCAAGGAAAGGAAAAGGCCTTCCGAAAGCAGGAAAAATGCCTTGTTTAAAAAGGTAGCTTTGCTGTCCTTAGTCCTTTTTCTTTTGGCTCTGATTTTTTCCGGTCTGGCACTCAGTATTTTGGAGTGGATTCTTGGCAGCAGCTTCTCCGGAAAGTTTACGGGAGAGAGATGGACCTTCTGCATTTTGATTTTGGGCGGAGCTTTCTATGCTCTGGCTAACACGGAGTACTATCTTTTGATATTAAAGCGAAAGCAAAGCTTTGTTTTTATCGGTTATGGCATTGCCAGCCTGCTTTCTTTCTTTACGGTAAATCCGGTGGTAGCTATGGGAGGATTTTTTTACGGCAGTTTGCATTTTCTCTCCATGATGGTCTTTTTGTTCCTGTTTTTCTTTTTCGCAGGACATGGGAAGGGAGAATTTAAGGGCAGTGTATTGACTGTTTCTTCCCCCAAAAGCGAAGAGCAATAGCAGAGCAAAAGGAGAAGGGAAACCCGGAGCGAAAGTAGAAGCCACAACTATACCTTTCTTTTCTTATAAGCCCATGTTAAAATGCCAAAAGGAGGTAGGAAATGCAGGAAAATGCCCAAAGTCAGAAGCAAAACTATGACGTTATCATCCCCACCTATAAGCCGGATGAGAAATGCAAAAGATTGTTGGATGCCCTGGAAAAGCAGGAAGTTCCTCCACGAAAAAAATCATTTTTGATTAATACGGAAGAAGCTCTTTTTCCCAAGTCCTTATTGGAGGGAAGGAATCCGGAGCTTTACCTTTTTAAAAACATATTAAAAAAAGAAGAATTTGACCATGCTTACGCCAGAAACCTGGGGGTATCTTTTTCGGATGCACCTTTTTTTCTTTGTATGACAGAGGATGCGGTTCCCAAAGACAGCTCTTGCACAAAAGGAATTGCTGGAAGCCTTTTCATGGGAGGAGAGGATTGGGGCGGTTTACGGAAGACAGCTTACCGACGAGAAAAGCTCCTTTGACGAGGTGCTTTCCCGGAGCTTTAACTACGGGACAGAGCCGAAGATTTGCGGGATAGAGCAGTTAGCGAAGCTTGGCATCAAATGTTTTTTCCAGTCCAATGTCTGCTGTATGTATAAAAAGGATTTGTTTCAAAGCCTTGGAGGCATTTTCTGAGCCCAGCATTTTTAATGAGGATATGATTTATGCCGCAAGAATGCAGGAGGCGGGAGGAAAAACCGCCTATTGTCCAAAGGCTGAGGTTTGGCATTCCCATCATTTTTCCGCCATGGATCAATTCCACAGAAACTTCGACTTAGGGGTATCTCACAGAGACTATAGGGAGATATTCTCAAAAATTCCTGCGGAAAAGGAAGGGATAAAGTACCTGAAAAAGAGTATAGGAAAGCTTTGGAAGGAGAAGAAGGCTCTTTGGATTCTTCCCTTTTTCTATAAGACCGCCTTTCGTTTCCTTGGGTATCAACTGGGAAAGCGTTATCATAAGCTTCCGAAAAGCTGGGTGTATGCTTTTACCGTGAATCCCCAGTATTTCCGAAAGAAATTTTCCAAAGAAAGGGAAGAACAGTAGTCTATGAGTCCTTTGTTTAGAGTGATTATCATATTGGTTTGCCTGGGAACCAGTCTGTTTTTACATCGTTCCATCAAAAAGGCGAAAATGCGGATTGAAGAGAGTATCTTTTGGCTACTCTTTTCCATTCTTTTGCTTGTTTTTGCCATTTTTCCCTTTGTGCCGGATTTTATGGCCAGAAGCCTGGGGATTTATTCTACCCCGAATTTCCTCTTTTTACTGGTAATTTTTATTCTGCTTTTACGGCTCTTTCATACCCATGTGGAATTGGGAAAGCTGGAAGAAAAAGTTAATCGAATCGTGCAGGATATGGCCTTGGAGGAGAGAAAAGAAAGAGAAAAGCATTTAGAAACAGAGCAGGAGGATTGTAAATGACGAATTTACTAAACTTGTGGAGGGAACACCCCGTATTTTTGCGGGAGAGCATTTTCCTTAGTCTGATTTCCCTTGCCTTTGCAGCAGGCTTTTTCTTCTTTCTTTTTCGTAGGAAAATGAAGCTTGCCCAGATTTATTTTCTGAGCATGATGATCCTTGGCTCCCTTTATTCCTTTGTTTTAATGCCCTTATCCGCCCCGGATGAAGTTCTGCATTTTGTCAGTGCCTATGCTCTGTCTTCGGAAATGCTGGGACAGGGAGGAAAGCTGTATGATAAGGATGGAAATCTTCGAATCCGGAAGGAGGATGAGGAGATTGATGATTGGACCGGAGACGGGAAGCCGGAGGAGGCTACGGTTTTCGGCATGCATATTAATCGAAAACAGGTGGAGGAAAGACAGAAGGCCTCTTTTTTTGCCAAAGAAAAGGGCTATGGATTTACTTTGCAAAAACCGGTAAAGACCACTCCATTAGCCTACTTTTTTCCGGCGCTGGGATTTTCCTTTGCAAGAATCCTATATGGCTCACGCTTTACTCTTTTATATTTCGGGAGATTCTTTAACCTTCTGTTTTTCAGCATTTTAGGAAGTCTGGCTATAGAAAAGATACCTATGGGGAAGGAAATCCTTTTTTCCGTCAGTCTTTTTCCCATGACCTTGGAGCTGATTTCTTCCTTGTCCTATGACGCCTATATCCTGGCCTTAAGCTTTCTTCTTTTATCCTTGGTCTTTCAATACCAGTTTCGAGAGGAAAAGCTGGGCATTAAGGAAATTCTATGGATTTGTTTGATTGCCATAGCACTTTCCCCCTGTAAAATGGTGTATTCCCTTCTGTTTTTGCTTTGCGTTATGGTTTCCTTTAAACGGTTTTCCTCCCCATGGCTTTATTTTATCGGTATTTTTGCTATAGGCTTATCCATTGTTCTACCCTTACTGCTGGTGAATCTGGATGCCTTCAGCCGCTATGTCCGTCCTCAGGAGGATACGGTGAATCTTTCCAATATCGTAGGACAGGACGGGGGAATGGAAACCTATAACCGAAGAGAAATTCTGGCACAGCCGGATGTGTATTTAAAGATTCTGAGAAATACCTTTTTTATCAAGGGAAAGGAGTACTGGTATACATTGATTGGCCGTCCTTTGGGGCAGTTTGACAATCGTCTGTCATTTCCGCTTCCCTTGGTGGTGCTTTTCAGCATTTGCCCCTTCCTGGCAGGAATTTTTGGAGAACGGGAGGAAATGCAGGGGAAGAAGCTTCATATTTTACAAAGAATCATTCTTTTCCTGATTCCCTTAGGACTGATAGTATTGATTTTGTCCTCCATGCTCTTTGCCTATACGCCAAAGCGGACGGACTATGTCTTAGGGGTACAGGGAAGATACTTTTTACCGGTGCTTCCCCTATTTATCCTTTGCTTTATGCCAAGCAAAAAAGTGGGAAAGCAGGGAGAAAGGATTGTTTCTTTCGTCCTTTTCTTCCAGATTCTTGCGAATCTTTCATTTCTTTTATACACTTATATCAGTTTGTTTTTACACTAAACTCGAACTTTGATGGATATCGAGTAGCCCGGGGGAAGTCTGTGAGCCTTCCTTTGGAGTATTCAAGATACACGGAAAGGGAATAGCATGCGGGGATTTTTAACCCTTATCAAGATTTGTAAAGAAAAAAGGAAAATGATTATGAGCCTGGCCTTTGCGGATTTTCGGAAGCGCTTTGTAGGCTCTTACTTCGGGGCGGTTTGGATGTTGATTCAGCCCTTGGTGACCATTGCGATTTATGCTTTTATCTTTGGACCCTACGGCTTTAAATCCAGCCCTCCGGTGCCCAATGTTTCCTATACCACCTGGCTGATTCCCGGAATGGTACCCTGGTTTTTCTTTTCGGAAGTGATGAATATGAACACGGGAATCTTACAGGAATATCAGTATCTGGTAAAAAAGGTGGTTTTCCCCATTGAGCTTTTACCGATTATTAAGTTAATCAGTTGCTCTCTGGTGCATCTTTTCTTCCTGCTGGTTATGTTTTTGTTTGCCCTGTTTAGCAGAGAGCCTATTTTGATTACCTGGCCTCAGGTATTCTTTTATTCCTTTGCCACGGCTTTTTACGCCCTGGCTTTATCCTTCTTTACCTCTGCGGTTTCCGTCTTTTTTAAGGACATGCAGCAGATTGTGGGAATTGTCTTGCAGTTTGGAATCTGGATGACTCCGATAATGTACGATGAGACACTATTTACCGGGAAGGCTCCCATTGTTAAGTGGATTTTAAAGATAAACCCCATGTACTATATTGTGGCAGGCTATAGGGATTCCATGCTTACCGGCCACTGGTTCTTTGAAAGACCGGGCTTAAGCCTGTATTTCTGGGGAGTGACCACGGTTTTGTTTTTATTATCTCTAAGATTTTTCCGTTCTTTACGGCCTCATTTTTCCGATGTGCTGTAAAACTTGTAACAATACTTATTTTTTACGGTCTGTTCCTGTAAGGGGACAAATGCACAAAGTCTTTTTAGAAAAAAGGAGAGTTTATGCTTTCAATGGTTTTGGTAGTATTGGTTTTGGCTGTTTTCCTAAGCTTTGGCAGCCTGCGTCTTTTTTCTATCCGAAAGATGGAAAAGGGCGAAAAGCGGGATGCTTTAGTCCTCTCTATTGTGGGGGGAAAATTACGGCAGATTTTAAAAATCTGTAAGGTGGAGCTTTCCGTGGATGGCTTAGATCGGATTCCGGAGAAGGAAGCGGTACTGTTTATCGGCAATCATCGCTCTTACTTTGATATCGTGGTGGCTTACAGCATTTTGCCCCGTCCCACCGGCTTTATTTCCAAGAAGGAAATTGCAAAAATCCCAAACATTGAATTATGGATGAGAGAGCTGCATTGTCTCTTTTTGGACCGGGAAAATTTAAAGCAAAATCTTCAAGTGATTATTGAGGCTATAAAGCAGGTGAAGGCAGGCATTTCCATGTGGATCTACCCGGAAGGAACCAGAACCAAGGGAGAGTCTGAGCTGGAGCTGGGAGAGTTTAAGGCAGGCTCCTTTAAGATTGCGGAAAAGAGCGGCTGCAAGATTGTTCCGGTGGCCATGATTAATACCAGAAGGATTATGGAAGAGGATTTTCCCAGACTGCACAGCGCCAAGGTCTATGTGCAATTCGGAAAGCCTATAGATTTATCAGAGCTTTCCGAGGAGGACAGAAAGAATATTGCGGAGTATACCAAGGAACGGATTCGGGAGATGCTTGCGGAGCTGAAAGAGAAGGAAGCTAGGGAACTTTCCGGAACGGTATAGTCGGAACGGTAAAGACGGAACAGTAAAGACGGAACAGTAAAGAAGGATCAGTAAAAACGGAACAGTGTAATAGGAATAGTAGAACAGTTCCGAATATCACAAGGCTAAAAGCTACGGAATAAAGAGGAGGAAGGGTGCATGGATCTTTTTGGAGATTCGAAAGGAATTGGATATATTGGATCGGGAGATTGTACATCTTTTCGAAAAAAAGAATGAGTCTTGTGGAGGATGTGGCAAGATTCAAGCTGAATACCGGAAAGGCTGTTCTGGACAGTAAGAGGGAAAAAGAAAAAGCTTCAGGTGGCAAGAAGCTACGTGGAGGACCCAAAGCTTCAGGAATCCATTACCGAGCTTTTTTTCAGGAAATGATGAGTATGTCCAGGAGAAAGCAAATCGGTATGCTTTTTGGAACGGGGAAGAGGCTTTTTCCTCCGGTTTTCGAAAGCTGATTTGTCTTCCTTTTTCCGGGAAAAGCTTGGTGTATCAGGGCGCAGAGGGAGCTTACTCCTATCTTGCGGGCAGAACTTTTTTTCCCAAAAGGAAAATATGATAGCCTGCACACATTTTCAGGAGGTGCTTTCGGCTTTGGAAGAAGGAAGGGCGGACTATGCCATTCTTCCCATGGAAAACTCCACCTACGGTATGGTACAGGACAATTTCGATCTTCTTGCAAAGCATCCTAAGCTTTATGTGGTGCAGGAAATCGAATTTCCGGTATCCCATTGCCTGGCAACACTTCCCGGACAGTCATTCTCCGATATAAAAAGAGTCTATTCCCATCCCCAGGCTCTATCCCAGTGTGCAGACTTTTTTCAGAAGTATCCGGAGATACTGGGAATCCCCAGTTTAAATACAGCGATTGCCGCTAAGAATCTTATGGAGACCGGGGAAAAGGGAGCCGGGGTTCTGTGCAGCAGGGAAGCAGCCTTAGAGTACGGCCTTTCGATTTTAGAGGAAAATCTCAGTAAAAAGGAGAACAGCACCCGCTTTTTCATTTTAGGAAAAGAAGCGGTGTTTTCAAAGGATGCAGGAAAGCTCAGCATCTCCTTTTCTCTGCCCCATGCAGTGGGAAGTCTGTATCATATCTTAGGGAACTTTTTGTTTAACGGACTGACCCTCACCATGATTCAGTCCAGACCCGTGGGGGACGGAGAGTTTTCTTACTGCTTCTATGTAGATTTTCTTGGGAATTTAGAGCAAAAGGAAGTGTTGAATGCCTTGACCTGTTTACAGGAAGAGGGTGTTGATTTTAGGGTTTTAGGAAATTATCCTTCTAAAGAGTTTAAAAGATAAAAATTAAGTTTTTTGGAACGAAAATGCAAGAACTTAGAAAACAGATAGTCTTTCTTTTTTCACAATTATCCATTACACTAGGAAAAACTGTAGCGAGGAGGTAATATGCAGCAAATTAATATATTGGTTGTAGATGATGAAAAAGAAATTGCCGAGTTAGTGGAAATTTACTTGGTGTCTGACGGATATAAGGTTTTTAAGGCATATAATGCAGAGGAGGGCTTACAGATTTTATCTCAGGAAGAGATTCATCTGGTGCTTTTGGATGTAATGATGCCGGGAATGAACGGACTGGAGATGTGCCGTAAGATTCGGGAAAGCTCCAATATCCCCGTGATTATGCTGTCTGCAAAGTCCGAGGATCTGGACAAAATTGTAGGTTTAACCGGCGGGGCGGATGACTATGTGACCAAGCCCTTTAATCCTTTGGAGCTTACTGCCAGAGTGAAGTCTCAGTTAAGACGGTATACCCAGTTAAATCCCAATGCGGGTCCCAACTATGTGAATAATGAGATTCATATTCGGAATATGCTGATTAATAAGGATAATCATAAGGTCCTGATTGACGATGAGGACATTAAGCTCACCCCTATCGAGTTCGATATTCTTTTCCTTTTGGCATCTCATCCCGGAAAAGTTTTCTCCACCGATGAGATTTTTGAAAAGGTTTGGAATGAAAAGGTGTATGAGGCCAACAATACGGTTATGGTACACATCCGTCGTCTGAGAGGAAAGATGAAAGAAGACCAAAGAGAAGATAAGATTATTACCACCGTTTGGGGCGTTGGCTATAAGATTGAAAAGTAGGAGTCTTGGCGTTGAAGAAGACAAGTTTACCCCACCACTTCGGTCGGGGCTATTTCATGCAACTGTTGGTTCATGTGGGGATTTCCGCTCTTTTTACAGCGGTCATCGAATGTTTTCTGGTTTTAAATATCGGTTCCTACACCAATTACCTGGTGCAAATAGGAAATGACAACCCCCTTGTACAGCGCTTTGCCTTTGTCAGCACCGTCAGCATTTTGCTTTTTGTGCTGGTGGGAATTTTGATTTTTACCATCATTTTCCTCTTTCTGCAGAGAAAAACCGCAAGAGATATTGAAACTCTGGCACAGGGCGTAAAGCAGATTTCCGCCGGGGATTTTCATACGGATATTGCCATTTCCGGGGAAGGAGAGCTGGCGCATATTGCGGAAAGCATTCGTCTTATGGAGGAGGAGCTGTCTTCTCATATTGAACGGGAGAGGGAAAACGAACAGTCTAAAACAGACTTGATCACCAATATTGCCCATGATTTAAGAACCCCCCTCACCTCTATTTTGGGCTATCTGGACTTGCTTCGAAACAGCCAGATGGTTCCGGAAGAAATGAAAAAACATTATATTGAAATCGTATATAACAAAGCTCTCCGTTTACAAAAACTAATCGAAGAGCTTTTTTTGGCTTTTACAAAATTATCCTATGGCAAGCTGAATATGAATATCAGCACCCTGGATTTGGTTCAGCTTTTGTCCCAGCTGGTGGAGGAAAGCTATCCGAATTTTGAGAAAAACAACCTCTCCTATGACTTTTCCGCCAATGTAAAATCTCTTTTTATCGAAGGAGATGGGGATCTTTTGGCCAGACTTTTTGATAACTTAATCAGCAATGCCATCAAATACGGAGCTGAAGGAAAGCGGGTTCTGATTCGTCTTCGTAAGGAAAAGGAAGAGGTGATGGTGCAGGTCTTAAACTTCGGCTATGTGATTCCGGAAAAGGAACTGCCGTTGATTTTTGATAAATTTTACCGCGTGGAGCATTCCCGTTCCCTCAGCACGGGAGGAACCGGCTTAGGACTTGCTATTGTAAAGAATATCGTGGATATGCATCATGGAAATATTACGGTGCAATCGGATATGGGAGGAACCCGATTTAACGTGACTCTTCCCCTGAAATATACGGAGGAAGGAAAGAGCTTTGCGGAGAGACCTGCCCGGGAAGAACGAAACAGTAGAGGAACTGAGAGCGGAGAGAAGAAAAATGAGGGAAGGTCTGAAAGAAGAGTAGAGAAAAAGCCTGAGAGAAGGCCGGAAAAGAAGAATCGAAAGAAGGATAGAAAGTAGGGAGAAATGGGAAAGAAGGCGTTGATTTTTGTATTTCTCTTCTTCCTTTTCCTCATAGGAAAAGAGGGAAGAGCGGAAAATCTGAATTTAAGCTACCAGTACGGAATACAAAATACGGCGAAGTCCGGGAGAAGTCTGCCCCTTTTTCTTACAGTGGAAAATACGGAGGAACAGGTTTTTTCCGGTAATTTAAAGGTTTTATTTGCGGAATCCAACCAAAGTATCGTGGAATATTCTTATCCCATCGTGGTGGAAGGCAACAATAAAAAGGAGCTTGTAAAGAACCTGAGTCTTCCCACCGGTGTGAATCAGATGCTTATCAGTATTGAGAATAAGCAGGGAGAGCAAATCAACAGCCAAAGAGTGGGATTGGATATTTCAGGAACCGATGCGGAGCTTTTTGTAGGAATTCTTTCCGAAAGGGAGAGGGCATCGGTTATCTGCACAATGCCAGAATCAATAACGGACTTCTGGAAAGCAGAACTTTTGCATTTCAACCGGATTCCTTTCCCAAGGAAGAGTCGGTGCTTTCTCTTTTGGATTTATTGATTATTCGGGATATTACCTTTTCCGCCCTGTCCAAGGAACAGGAAAATTTCATCAATTCCTATATTGAACAGGGGGGCGTAGTTTTATTTTCTCTTTCCGGGGCAAGAGGGAGAGAAATCTTAGGGGATAATTATTCCGCCTTATTGGAAAAGGAATTGGATTTTCAGGAAAGAGCTTTGCATCTTGGCACAGAGGGGGACTTGGCTCAAGAGAGTACCGTATCGGTTTTCAGCTCTCCCGTACATTTTAGAGGAGGAAGAGAGGAACTTTTTTCGGAAAATCAGCCCTATCTTTCCGTGCTTCCCAAGGGAAACGGTTTGCTGGCTGTTTTAGGCTATGACTTATCCGAAGTGGAACGTTATGCTACGGAGGACAGCTCTTATGTAGGCAGACTGCTCCTTAGCCTCTATGGGCAAAATCGTTTGGACAACCTGTCCATATCCGCATCGGAAAAAAGCTTAAAGCAGTACTGGGATTTAGAGGAGCTGATGAATCTTTCCGATTTGAGTAAGCTTCCTTCCCTGGCCTTATATTTTGCCATTCTCTTTCCCAGCCTGATTTTTTTGGGACCGGGGCTTTATCTTTTGATGCGCTCTCAGGGAAATTTAAAATATTATCGATTGAGCATTCTGTTGTTTTCGCTTTTTTTGGGGGTAATTGTTTGGTCCCTGGGTATGGGAACTCGTTTTAACGGAAGCTTCCTTTCCTATCTTAAGCTTTCTCAAATCACGGAAGATACGGTGGAGGAACAGAATTACATTAATTTGCGATCTCCCAATGAAAACAATATCAGCCTTTCCGTAAAGCCTGAATATACCGTGAATCCTATTGTAAAGGGAATGGATTTTTACAGGAGATCTTACGGAGCTTTTGCAAAAGGAAGATTTGCATCGAATGGATATTCGAAGTGACAGAGAAGAGTCTCTGATTCATATCATTAAGAGTGATGCCTTTTGCCCCTCATTATTTTTAATATCAACAAAAAAATCCGCCAATGCCAAGGGGGATATTCAGGGTACCATCCATTATTATCAAGGAAAGATAAGCGGAAAACTGAAAAATACTACGGAATATACCTTTTATGACAGCTTTTTTTATATTTTTCGGCAGGATGGTGAAGTGCGGAAAATGGGAGAGCAGGGGCGGAAATAGACCTGTCTACCCTGGAGAGCACAGCCATACCTGTGGGAGATTATGAGTACAGCAGCAATCTGATCAGTAGCGGAAACGGAAAGAATTTTTCTTCGGTATATCTTAAGTGAAAGATTGCACGGCTATTTTTTTCTGATGCTCGATTCTTCGGCTTCATTCGAGAGGAGCAGTTGGGCTTTACGGAAGAGAAGAATATTGAAAAATACGGCGTACACATTCTTACCCAGTCAGTAGCTTTGGACCGAAAGGAAGGCGACAACATAGAGTATTGTGCCCTTTCCAGAGACCCTGTGGTGTCCAGCGGAGAATACGACTTACAGACCAATACCATGAATCCCATGATTCCCTTGGAAATTCATTATCCTCTGGGGGAGGAGCAAAATATTGAAGGTATTCGTTTTGAAAAGATAGAGCTGGAGGACGGAAAACTTTTACAGAATTTTCAGGGAAATATGGCTCTTTACAATTATCAGACAGGAGGCTATGACCTGCTTCCCTCCAAGGACGGAACTCTGGAAGGAGAGAAGCTCACTCCCTATTTAAGTGAGAAAAAGGAACTGAATATCCGCTTCGTACCGAAGGAAAGCAATGTTTCTCCTCAAATCAGGCAGTACCTGCCTCAGATTTATGTTGTGGCAAAGGAGGAAGCATGATTCAATTCCAAAATGTAAAAAAAAGCTATGGCGGTATAAAGGTGATTGAAGATTTCTCCTTAGAGATTTCCGATGATCAGATTTTTGGCCTGCTGGGACTTCCGGATACCGGAAAATCCACTCTTGTGAATCTGCTTATGGGGCTTTATCCCTTGGATAGCGGTCATATTTTTATCGATGATATGGAGGCTGGTTCCGGACTGAGGAGACTCAAGCGAAGACTGGGCTATGTGCCCAATATTCCGGGAGTCTATCCCCAGATGAGGGTGGGAGAGTATCTTACGTTTTTTGCCTCCTGTTATTCTATGGAGGAAAGCCGTATTCGGGGAAGGATTCGACTGCTTCTGGAAATGTCCGGGCTTTTGGCATGGGAGGACAGTGCCATGGAGCTTTTGCCCAAGGCGGCTTTACAAAAGCTCTCCTTCGTTCGAGCAATTCTGCACGATCCCAAGATTCTGATTATTGATGAGGCTTTGGCGGGTTTGGATCCGAGAACACTGGAAGAAATCAAAACCATGCTATTGGATTATCAAAGTCAAGGAAAAAGCATTTTCATGACAGGCTCTTCCTTGGGAGAAGTGTCGGACTTTTGCACCCATCTGGGCTTTTTGCATCAGGGAAAAATGATTCGGAGCGGCTCGGTGTCGCAGATTACCCGAGAGCTCAGCATGCAAAACCCTATTATTATTCAAGTGCAGGGGAAGAGTACAGGACTTATGCAGGCTTTAAAAAATGAGCCGAAAGTCAAGTCTATAAGCCTTCGGGAAAATGAAATCCGGGTAGGCTTTTCGGGAACCCGGGAGGAAGAGGCCGGGCTTTTACAAAATATAGTGGAAAGCGGAATCAAGCTTTATTCCTTCTATAGAGAACAGGGAAGTATCGAGGGCGTTTTGTTTCAAAAATCTCAAGAGGAAAGGAGTCTTTTGTCCTATGAAAGAGAATCCGATATGGAGTAAGGACAGTTTGCTGGGAAACCGAAGTTTGTTTCTTCCTATGCTGATTTTCTTTACCAATCTTTTGCTCTTTGTGCTTTTATTCGGAAATCTCTATTATATTTCCTTGAATGCACAGCAGACGGGAGAAATTCGTTACGCCATGTTTAATCGTTTTTATTATTATGTAGGCGGCGGTCTTTTTGTTTTTCTTCTGCTTTTGGCTCCTGCCCTAAGTGCTTCCAGTATTACCCAGGAAAGAGAGCAGAACAACTTAGCTCTGCTTTTGTGTACGGATTGTACGGAAAAGACCATACTACAGGGAAAGCTCATAGCCTATATGTCCACCCATCTGACTCTACTTTCCTCCACAGTTCCTTTTTTGGCTACCTTATATATCTATGGTGGAATTTCCGGCAGTTTGGTGCTTTTATATTTTTTCTTTTATATTTTTTCCGCCCTGTATTGTACGGCTCTCGGTATCTTTTGCAGTTGTCTGGGAAAGAATACGGCTTATTCCACGGCACTGAGCTACGTGCTGGAATTTATCAGCTTTTTGTTTGTTTTCTATGGACTTTACTGGTGTAGAACTCAGGGATATTTTTTCTACGGTCTGATCCTGGCATTTCTGTTTTTTATCCTCTTTAGTTTGAGCTTTTTAGGAATAGGGAAAAAATATCTAAGAGGTTTACAAACAAATTGAACTAGGATATTCTGTAGGAAGTTTAAAAGGAAGAGGGGAAACTATGTTTTCAACGGTAATGATTGGTATAGCGGGAGGTTCCGGTTCGGGAAAATCCACCTTTACCAAGAGAATCAAAGAATGTTTTCCGGAGGAAGTGGCAGTTCTCTACCACGACAATTACTATAAGTCCAATGACGGAGTGCCCTTTGCCCTACGGCAAAAGGCTAATTATGACCATCCGGATGCCTTTGAAACGGATCTTTTGATTAAGCATTTGAAGGCTTTAAGAAGGGGAGAAAGTATTTCCTCTCCCACCTATGATTTCAGTGCCCACAACAGAACCGACCGGTACTTTGTTGTAGAACCGAAGAGAATTATTCTGGTGGAGGGGATTTTGGTGCTGGAGAATCCGGAGTTGCGCTCCCTTTTTGATATTAAGATTTATGTGGAAGCGGATGCAGACGAAAGAATTATTAGGCGAATTATTCGGGATGTGAAGGAAAGAGGCCGTCAGGTGGAGGATATTTCCGAACAGTATTTAAACACGGTTAAGCCTATGCATTACCTGTATGTTGAGCCAACCAGAGCCAAGGCGGATATTGTGATGAATTCAGGAATGAATGATGTTGCATTTGATTTAATGAAGACAAAGATTGAAAGCTTATTGCAGAATGAGTAGTAAAGGAGAAAATATGGTTTATCAATCCACTCGCGGAGGAGAAGAAAATGTAAGTCCGTCTTTAGCAATTGTGCAGGGACTGGCAAAGGACGGGGGGCTTTTTGTACCGAAGGAAATGCCTAAACTGGAAAAGTCTCTTGAGGACTATGCTGAGTTATCCTATCAGGATTTGGCTTATGAAATCATGAAGCTTTATCTTACGGATTTCACCGAGGAGGAATTACGTTACTGCATTAATTCTGCCTATGACGATAAGTTTTCCACAAAGGAAATCGCTCCCGTGGTAAAAAAAGGAGATAGCTATTACCTTGAGCTTTTCCACGGAAGAACACTGGCTTTCAAGGACATGGCATTGTCCATTCTTCCATACCTTATGAAGGTAAGTTGTAAAAAGAATCAGATTCAGGAGAAGATTGTGATTCTAACCGCTACCTCCGGAGATACCGGAAAGGCTGCTATGGAAGGCTTTTGTGATGTGGATGGCTGTGAAATTATTGTCTTCTACCCTAAGGACGGAGTTTCCCCCTTCCAGGAGCGGCAGATGCGGGCTCAGAAGGGTGAGAATACTCATGTGGCGGCTATTCTCGGAAACTTTGATGATGCCCAGAGTGGAGTAAAGAAGATTTTCTCCGATAAAGCCTATCAGGAGAAGCTGCTGGAAAAGGGTTATAGACTTTCTTCCGCAAATTCCATTAACATCGGACGTTTGGTTCCTCAGATTGTTTACTATTTTTATGCCTACTGCCGCTTGATGAAAAGTGGGGAGCTAAAGGCCGGAGAGAGCCTGAACGTGTCCGTACCTACCGGAAATTTCGGAAATATTCTGGCGGCTTATTGTGCAAAGCGTATGGGACTTCCCTTAGGAAAGCTTCTTTGTGCTTCCAACGACAATAAGGTTTTAACAGACTTTTTCCGTACGGGAATTTACGATAAGAACCGTCCCTTCCATGTAACTACCTCTCCTTCTATGGATATTTTGATTTCCTCCAACCTGGAAAGACTCCTGTATTTTGCGGGGAAAAATGCGGATGAGTGTAAGAGATTGATGGAAGAGCTGAAGGATAAGGGAAAATATCGTATTTCTGAGACGATAGCAAAGGAACTGAAGGACTTTTACAGCGGCTACGGAAAAGAAGCCGAGGGTAGTCACAGCATTTTCCAGACCTATAAGGAAACAGGCTATGTTCTGGATCCCCATACCGCAGTAGCCAAGGTAGTTGCAGACCACTACGCCTATGAGCAGGGAAGACGGGACAAGTGTCTTGTGGTTTCTACAGCCAGTCCGTTTAAGTTCTCCCAGACTGTTTTAAAGGCCTTAAAGGAGCCTGTACCAAAGGATGTATTTGAAGGCATCGAAGCTTTGGAAAGCTTTGGAAAGAGCCTATTCCCGCTCCGGTCAAAGAAGTGGAGGAGGGAGAAATTCGCCACAGCACCGTATGCTCAGTAGAGGATATGGAGGCAACGGTTTCACATTTCTTGCTTTCCTAGGCTTTAAAAATGTGTTACACTCTCCCCGTAGTTCAGGGTGAGATTTATAATTATGAATGTTCTTTACTAAAAAGGAGGATCAATATGTTAGTTAATGCAAAGGAAATGTTGGATAAAGCGCTGGCTTCCCATTACGCCGTTCCTCAGTTTAATATCAATAACCTGGAGTGGACCAAGTCCATTCTCCTGGCTTGCGAAGAGACCAAGTCTCCCGTAATCCTTGGCGTATCCGAGGGTGCAGGAAAGTACATGACCGGTTTTGAAACGGTAGCTGCAATGGTTAAGGCTATGGACAAGAGCCTTGGCATTACTGTTCCGGTGGCTCTTCATTTGGATCACGGCTCCTATGACGGATGCTATTCCTGCATCAAGGCAGGCTTCACTTCCATCATGTTTGACGGTTCTCATTTCAATATTGAGGAAAATGTTGAGAAGACCAAGGAATTGGTAGCTGCTGCCCATAAGGCAGGTCTTTCCATTGAAGCTGAGGTAGGTTCCATCGGCGGAGAAGAAGACGGTGTTGTAGGTATGGGAGAGTGTGCAGACCCTGCTGAATGTAAGAAGATTGCAGATTTAGGCATCGACTTCCTGGCTGCAGGTATCGGAAATATCCACGGTGTTTATCCACCTGATTGGAAGGGACTTTCCTTCGATACCTTGGCAGCAATCAAGGAGCAAATCGGAGAGAAGATGCCATTGGTACTTCATGGCGGTTCCGGAATTCCTAAGGAGATGATTCAGAAGGCAATTTCTCTGGGTGTTGCAAAGATTAATGTAAATACGGAGCTTCAGCTTGTATTTGCTGCAGCTACCAGAAAATATATTGAAGCAGGTTCCGATCAGAAGAGTAAGGGATTTGACCCGAGAAAGCTCTTAAAGCCGGGTGCAGATGCAATCATTGAAGAATGTAAGGCAAAGATTGAGTTATTCGGTTGTGCCAATAAAGCGTAAGAGGAAGAAGGGCAGAGCATGGTCTCTGCCCTTTTGCACTTAAAATGAGGAATCGTTTGGTAAAGCAATCAGTAAAGGAGTAACATGAGGGCTGGAAACGGGATAGAAAATTTTTCCAAAAATGTATTTCATGACGGTGTAATGCGGGAGCGTTTACCGAAAAATGTATACCAGAAGTTGAAGAAAAGTATGCAGGAGGGCTATGCTTTAAGCCCTGACTTGGCAGACGCAGTGGCTCAGGGAATGAAGGAATGGGCTATTGAACAGGGTGCTACCCACTATACCCACTGGTTCCAGCCCTTATCCGGTATTACTGCGGAAAAGCATGAAGCCTTTTTAAGCCCTGTGGGAGAGGGAAAGGTAATGCTGGAATTTTCCGGTAAGGAATTGGTGCGTTCCGAGGCGGATGCCTCTTCCTTTCCCTCCGGCGGTTTAAGAGCCACCTTCGAAGCCAGAGGCTATACGGTTTGGGATTGTACCAGTCCCGCTTTCCTGAGAAAGGACGGAGAGACCACAACCCTCTGTATTCCTACAGCTTTTTGCTCCTATACCGGAGAGGCACTGGATAAAAAGACTCCTCTTCTCCGTTCTATGGAGGCAATTAATCGGGAGGCTTTACGACTCCTCCGTCTTTTTGGAAATCAGAGCAGTCGTTCCGTTAAGGCGACTGTTGGCGCAGAGCAGGAGTATTTTCTGGTAGACCGGGAAAAATATCTTAGAAGAAAAGATCTGGTATATACCGGAAGAACTCTTTTTGGCAGAATGCCGGCAAAGGGGCAGGAGCTGGATGACCATTATTACGGCGTTATCCGGAAGAGAATTGCTGCCTTTATGGGAGATATGGACCAGGAGCTTTGGGCTCTAGGGGTTCCGGTAAAGACCGAGCACAACGAGGTGGCACCTGCCCAGCATGAGATGGCTCCCATGTTTGAGGAAGCCAATTTAGCGGTGGATCACAATCAGCTGGTGATGGAAAATTTAAAGAAAGTAGCCTCCCGGCATGGCTTAGAGTGCCTTCTTCATGAAAAGCCCTTCGAAGGTATTAACGGTTCCGGAAAGCATAACAACTGGTCCTTGTCCACCGATGACGGCATCAATCTGATGAATCCGGGAGAAACACCCCATGAGAATGTGCAGTTCCTTCTGGTTTTGGCTTGTGTTTTAGCTGCTGTGGACAACCATGCGGATTTGCTTAGGATGTCTGCGGCAAATGTGGGAAATGACCATAGACTTGGGGCTGATGAGGCGCCTCCTGCTATTATTTCCTGCTTTTTGGGTAGCCAACTGGAAGAGGTGGTAGCTCAACTCATCGGAACAGGCTATGCTACAAAATCCACAAAGGGAGAGCATATCAATACCGGTGTGCGTTCTCTTCCGGATGTGGCAAGAGATGATACGGACAGAAACAGAACCTCGCCCTTTGCCTTTACCGGAAACAAGTTTGAGTTTCGTATGGTGGGCTCCTCCGATTCCATTGCCGGCGCCAACATTATCCTGAACACCATTACGGCGGAGCAGTTTAAGCTGGCAGCGGATTTTCTGGAACAGCAGGAAGACTTTGAGACGGCGGTACATGATTATCTGAAGAAGCTCTTAAGAGATCATGAGCGGATTATTTTCAATGGAAACGGCTACGGAAAAGGAATGGGTAGAGGAGGCGAAGAGACGAGGCCTTCCCAATCATCCGTCTATGGTGGATGCCATCTCTGCCTTAACCACGAAGAAGTCTATCGATTTATTCTCCTCCTTCGGCATCTATACGGAGACAGAGCTTAGAAGCCGAGAGCTGGTGGAATACGAACATTACAGTAAGGTGATTTCCATTGAGGGAAGAGCCATGGTGAACATTTCCGGAAAACAGATTATTCCGGCAGCAATTCGTTTTGTGCAAAATTTGGCAGAATCTCTGAATGCCGTTAAAGCCGCTTCTCCGAAGGCCAGCACCTATGCCCAGGAAAAGCTGTTAAACCGGGCTTCTCAGTATTTGGAGGATATGGAAAAGGCCAGAGAAAAGCTTCTGCAGCATTTGGAAGAGGCTGCGGAGGTTTTGGAGGAAAAGGAAAAAGCCTTTTTCTTCCATAAGGTGATTACCAAGGATATGGCGGAGCTGCGAGAGCCGGCAGATTTACTGGAGACTATTATGGATAAGAGCCTATGGCCTTTCCCAAGCTATGGAGACCTTTTATACGAAGTTTCCGAAATTTAAAAATCAGACGGTGAAAGTGGAGCCCCATAAAATAGCATAAGGGGATGTGAAAAATCATTTTTGCATCCCCTTATGAATAAAAAAATAAATTCAAAAAAATCGTAAAAGTAGTACAGGAGATATTTTTCTTTTTTTCTATTATAATGTTCATAATATGACGATATATAATCATAATGAACGTTACTGCCTGGCATAGAAGAGGAGAAAAAATGAATTCCTGTACTATTTTATTGAGAAATATGATGGAGCATCCGGAGTACAGCCAAAGACAATGGGCTGAAGAAACAGGAATGTCCTTGGGAAAGGTGAATCAGTGTATCAAGCATTGGGAAGAAGAGGGCTATCTGGAAAAGCCGGAAGGAAAGGGAGAGAAGCGGAACCTCACGGAAAAAGGAAAGGCCTTTTTGCAGGAGCACAAGGTGGATGCGGCACTGATTTTGGCTGCAGGCTTCGGCTCTCGCTTTGTTCCTCTAACCTATGAATGTCCCAAGGGCCTGCTGGAGGTTTTTGGAGAAAGAATGATTGAGCGACAGATTAAGCAGCTCCATGAGGTGGGAATTAAGGATATTACCATCGTGGTAGGATATTTGAAGGAGAAGTTTGACTACCTTGTGGATGCTTATGGCGTGAAGCTTTTATATAATCCGGAGTACTCAACGAAGAATACCATCGGAACCCTATATCATGCCCGTAAAGCGGTGGAGGGAAAAAACTTTTATATTCTTTCTTCCGACAACTGGATGCGGGAAAATATGTATCACAGCATTGAACCCCTATCCTGGTATGCGGCAAGCTACATGGAGGGAGAGACCAAGGAGTGGGTTTTAGACTGCGGTAAGGACGGACAGATTAAAAGAGTGGAAGTAGGCGGAGAAGACGCCTATTGTATGTACGGTCCTGTATTCCTGAAGAAGGAATTTTTCTCTGCTCTTCGCCCCTTTATAGAGGAATACTACCATAGACCGGGGACGGAGGATTTTTACTGGGAGGATGTGCTCCGTTTAGAGTTAAAGCATTTGCCCCCAATTTACCGAAATGAGCAAAAGGACGGACAGATTTATGAATTTGAAAATTTAGAAGAGCTGCGTCTTTTTGATGAAAAGTATAATGACCATTCCGGCTCGGAAGCCATGGAGCTGATTTCTTCGGTTTTTCGGATTCCGGAGCGGGACATTGTGAAGCTTCGTTGCTTAAAGGCGGGAATGACCAATAAATCCTTCCTTTTCAGCATCCATGAGGCAAGTGAAAATAAAGACTATGCCGGAAAGGATTTCATTTGCCGAATCCCCGGAGTGGGAACCGGCAAGCTGATTAACAGAAGAGAAGAAGAGGAAATCTATAGCATCGTAAAGGATCTGGAGATTACAGAGGAGCTTCTCTACTTTAATCCGGAAAACGGCTATAAGATTTCCCGTTACTATGAGGAAGCCAGAAACGCAGACTTTTCCAAACAAGAGGAAAGAAGAGCCTGTATGAAGCTTTTGTTAAAGCTGCACGAAGGAAAAAAAGAAGTGAATCACGCCTTTTCCCTGGGGGAAAAAATACAATATTACGAAGATATCTGCCTGGAAGGAGGCGGAGAAATCCCATACCAGGACTATGGAAAAATCAAAGAAGGGATGAAAAGGATGCTTCAGTATACGGAAGGAACGAATCCACCCCTTTGCCTTTGCCATATCGATGCGGTGCAGGATAATTTTATCTTCACTAAGGAAGGGGTGAAGATGATTGATTGGGAGTATGCAGGTATGGCAGACCCCTTGCTGGATATCGCCATGGGAGCAATCTACTCCTATATGGATTTTGAAGAGGCAAAGCAATTTTTGAAGGATTATCTGCAGGTTGCGAAGGCGGAAGGAAAAGAAAAACCGCTGATCCTTAGCAGAAGAACAGAAGCAGATTTGGAGAAACTATTAATTGCCTATATGGGATTATCAGGACTGCTATGGAGCCTCTGGTGCGCTTATAAGATGAGAAAAGGACAGGAATTTGGAGAATATAGTCTGAAAATGCTTAGATACTTCAAGGATGCCAAGAAAATTTTGGGAATTTAGAACCGGAATCGTTTTTGGATTTGAAAGACTTTGAAAGCGATGATCCTAAACTTGGCTATATGCCATTTGCTAAAACTAGGCTATATGCTATTTGCAAAAACTTGGCTGAAAGTCATAAGGCTAGGGTGTTTACAAAGCCATAAGCCTAAAAGTGGCGAAGCCACTTTTATAAAAAGCAGCCGATGCAGATTTTTGCTCATAAGCTAGCTTATGGACAAAAATCTGTATCGGTTGCTTTAGCATTCCTACGGAATGCGTAGGCTTATGGCGTAAAGCCCGGATGGGCTTATGGTATAAAGCCCGGAAGGGCTTATGGCATATAGTCCGGATGAGATTATGGCGTACAGCCCATACAGGCTTAAACGTATAGAATTCATGAGTTTATGAGCTGCACAGGCTTAAAAGAGTGTAGCCTATTCATTCTTATAACGCCTATCCAAATCGTCGATATGAAATAAGAACAATTCTTTATACTATTTTTACTTTTATTCTCCACAAAATGGTATAAAATAACTCTATTGCTAAAAAAATATCAAAATTCAAGGAGGAATCCCATGGCAAAAACAATACTAGTAGGAGCTAACCACGCAGGAACAGCCTGCGCAAACACCATTTTGTCTTATCCCAATCAGGAGCTTACCATTTATGACCAGAACAGCAACATTTCCTTTTTAGGATGTGGAATGGCACTCTGGATCGGAGAACAGATTCATTCCGGAGACGGCCTGTTCTATGCAAAGCCTCAGGACTTTCTGACAAAGGGAGCCAAGGTAAATATGGAGTCTCAGGTACTTTCCGTGGATTATGACAAGAAGACCGTAAAGGTACAACTTAAAGACGGACAGGTGATTGAAGATCACTACGACAATTTGGTTTTTGCTACAGGATCCATCCCCAACAGAATCCCGGTAAAGGGTTTTGATTTAGAAAATGTGCAGATGGTAAAGCTTTACCAGAACGCTGCGGAGGTTATTGAAAAGCTGAAGAATAAGGGCGAATTCAAGAAGGTATGTGTTCTTGGAGGAGGCTATATCGGTGTGGAGCTTGCGGAAGCCTTCCAGCGTCTTGGTTTGGAAGTAACCTTAATCGATATGGTGGATCGTATTCTTGCAGGATATTTTGATGCTCCCTTCTCCGATGAGTTGAAGAACAGAATGGAAGAGCATGGCATTAAGCTTGCTTTGGGGGAGAAAGTAGAAGAGTTCTTAGGAGAGGGAAAGGTATCCGGCGTTAAGACCGATAAGGGTGTATATGATGCGGATATGGTAATCTGTGCAGTGGGCTTCAGACCCAATGCAAGCCTGGGAGCGGACCACCTAAAGTTGTATCAAAACGGTGCTTATCTGGTAAACAGAAAGCAGCAGACCAGCGATCCTTCCGTTTATGCCATCGGAGACTGTGCAAGCCTTTATGACAATGCAAGAGGCAGAGAAAACTATATCGCCTTGGCGACCAATGCGGTACGTTCCGGCGTTGTGGCAGGCCATAACATCTGCGGAACTCCTGTAGAAGCTTAGGCGTTCAGGGCTCCAGTGCTTTAGGAATCTACGGCTACAAGCTGGCATGTACCGGACTTTCCTTAGCGGCAGCGGAGAGAGAAGGCATGGACGTATCCTACGAGGATTACGAGGATACCCAGTTCCCTGCCTTTATGGAAGTGGAGAATCCGAAGGTGAAGATTCGTATTGTTTACAAGAAGAAGGATAAGAAGATTGTGGGCTGCCAGTTAGGCTCCAGCTACGATGCAACTGCCATCATTCATTTCTTCTCTCTGGCTATTCAGAAGGGTCTGACCATGCCGGAGCTTCCTTTGGTGGATCTTTTCTTTATGCCTCACTTCAATCAGCCCTATAACTATGTCACCAGAACAGGACTGAACTGGCTGAATAAGGAATTAGGCTTAAAGGGCTAAGAAACATCCTTAAAAACGGAAAAAATTCTTATAATTGTTAAGGAAAAGTAAGAGCTTAGTATAGAAATTTGAAAGCTTGCTATGCTATAGTTTAGAAAAGACGAAAATAGGCAGTTTTCTATAAGAGAGCTGCCTTTTTCATAGACTTATACAGAATCCGTTTTAAAGGGAGGAAGATTATGAAACTGGGAAAGAAATTCGGCATAAAAGCTTTGGCACTTGGGCTCTGTGTAGCCAGCCTTTCGCTGACAGCCTTTGCGGCGGGATGGGGACAGCAGGACGGAAAGTATTACTTTGTGGATCCTAAGACCAATCAGAAGGTTAGCGGAAAGTGGATTCATACATCTTCCGGATATTATTACATTGGAGCCGATACCTATATGGTAACCGGCTGGAAGAAGATTAATAACTCCTGGCATTATTTTCGTCCGTCAGGTCTTATGGTAACCGGTTGGAGAGAGATTGATAAGCAGTGGTATTACTTAAAGACAGACGGTACCATGCAGACCGGCTGGTTGAAGCTGCAGAAGGATGGAAAGGACGTTTGGTACTATCTGAAGGCTTCCGGTGTTATGGCCAAGGGATGGAGAAAGATTTCCGATAAATGGTATTATTTCCGTCAGGAAGACGGCTCTTTGGTTATGGGACAGTGGCAGAAGATTTCCGATAAGTGGTATTATTTCGGAAATGACGGTGCTATGCAGAACGGCTGGCTACAATTAAACGGAACTTACTATTATCTTTCCGCAAGCAATGGTAATATGGAAACGGGCTGGAAGACGGACACAGACGGCAATAAGTATTATTTGGATCCTTCTAACGGAAAGATGGCTAGAGCTTGGACCAAGATTGAGAACGTTTGGTACTATTTCCAGGATAACGGTAAGATGGTGAAGGGATGGTTAAAAGAGAAGAGCCATTACTACTACTTGCAGGACGGAAAGATGCTCAGCAATACCACCGTTAATCTGGAGGGAAGAGACTTTAGCTTCAATGAGCACGGTGTTTGCACCTCCGATACTTCCAATGTAACGGCTACCGAAGCCAATGCGAATGCCAACAACAATAGCAATAATAACAACAATAACAACAACAATAACAACAACAATAACAACAACAATGTAGGACCCGGCGGAACCGGCAGCAATACTCCCGGAGGCGACAGCAATAGCCAAAGCAGTCCTGCAAACGGAGACGGCCCAAGCAGTAACGGCCCCGGTGGAAGCAATTCCTCTTCCACTACTCCCGGCGGTGCTCAGGGACAGGGAACCATTCAGGAAGGCAATACCCAGGGACCACAGTAATATAGAATCCCGGGGAGTTTGATAGGGCTTTTTGTCGGGAATTCTTTAAAGAATTTTTGATAAGTGCTTTAACACAGGTCTTACGGTAAAAAATCAAAATAAGAAATAATGCTTCTAAAGAATAGGTCTGAAGATGGGGATTCCGAAAATACCCCGTTTTCAGACCTATATTACATGGAGGCTTATACAGAGCTAAGCTTTTTATACAGAACTAAGCTTTTTATACAGAACTAAGGATTTATAAAGGACTAAGGTTTGGTACGGAACTAAGGTTAATAAAAATTTACGCTTGTATATTGTCGCAAAACAAGGAACTTATGCTAAAATATGGCAAGAAATTTACTCGTCAGGAATCGGTTTATTGTTTCTTAGAGAGGAGTAGTCATGATAGAGGATTATTTAGAAGCCAAAAAATCAGGAGACAGAGCCTATAGAAATGCCCTTTTGACGGGGCAGTATCCTTATTTGGAAGCTTTGGATGATAAATTAAAGGATGAAGATATTCAGGGAGAGAACCGCCTTGGCGTCTTGGAAATACCCTTGGAAGATATTGTAGGAACCAAAACCACCGGAAGACAGCAGGCCTTTGCCAAGAATTTCATGCCGATTTTAGGGGCAAAAACGGAATTTGCCTTTAAATGGTCGGCTCTTTATGATTCCGTCAAGGAAGAAGGCGTTCGGGAGCCTATCTTGGTTTATGAATACATGTATAAATTCTATGTGCAGGAGGGAAACAAGAGAGTTTCCGTCAGCCGCTTTAATGATGCGGTTTCCATTCCCGCTACAGTAATACGTATATTACCTAAGCGTACGGAGGAACGGGAAAATAAGCTGTATTATGAATTTGTGGATTTTTATAAATGTACCGGAATCTATAGAATTCGTTTTTCCGAGCTGGGAGCCTATGACCGTCTTTTGTCAGGGTAATGGGGAAAAAACCCGGAGAGCTTTTGGGAAGAGGAGCTTTGCCGAGACCTTCGGGCGGCCTATTCCCGTTTTGCGGAGCTTTATATGCAAATGGGCGGAGGAAAGCTGGGAAATACCATCGGAGATGCTTTCTATGTTTATCTTACCGTCTTCGGGATGGAATCTATTTTGCATAACAGCACGGAGGAAATTAAAGAAAATATAGAACGTCTCTGGAATGAATACAGGAAATCTGCCGGAGACGTGGTGCTGGTACAGAATCCTGAAGAAGTGAAAAAAGTCAGCGGCTTTATGGACCTTTTCCAGAGCGGAAAGCTCTATAACGGAAAGCATCCTCTGAAGATTGCTTTTCTGTATGAACGAACGGTACAAGATTCCACCTGGGCTTACGCCCATGAGCTGGGACGGAATTACATTATGGAGAAGTTCCGGGGCTTGGTGGAAACGAAGATTTTTGAGTCCTGTAATACGGAGGAGCGTATTCAGGACAGTATAGAAGAGGCTATTCATTGGGGAGCGGAGCTCATTTTCACTACAGCCAGTTTGATGGCTCAGGTCAGTATCAAGATGGCTCTGGAGCATCCGGAGACCTCTATCCTGAATTGTTCGGTAAATACCTCTTACAATTCCATTCGTACTTATTATGGAAGAATGTATGAAGCCAAGTTTTTGATGGGGGCTTTGGCGGCATCCATTACCGATGGAAATGATTTAGGCTATGTGGAGCAGTTCCCTCTGTACGGAACCATTGCCAATATCAATGCCTTCGCCATCGGCGCCCAGTTTATCAATCCCTGGAGCAAAGTACATCTTTCCTGGAGCGGTTTGCAGGACGGAAACTGGAAGGAAGAGTTTCGGAAGCAGGGAATCAAAACGATTTCCGGACCGGAATTTGCAAAACCCACGGAAGTCAGCAGAGAGTTCGGACTGTATATCAGAGAAGAGGGAGAGAAGGTCTTTAATGTGGCGGCTCCGGTTTATGACTGGGGAAAGTATTATGCTTTGATTTTGCAGTCCATTTTAGAGGGCTCCTACCATGCCAACAGTTTAGCCAAGGCTCACAATGCCTTGAACTATTACTTTGGACTGAAGGAAGGGGTTATTGATATTATTCTTTCCCGGGATTTAAGCTATGCTTCTAAAAAGTTGGTTTCTATCCTAAGAAAAGAAATCGTAGAAGGAAGTCTGGCGCCATTCTCCGGAGAAATACACAGCCAAAGCGAAAAGCTTAGAAGGGAAGGAGACGAGAGCTTGGACTTGGAAGCAATTGTAGATATGCGTTGGCTAAATGATAATGTGGTGGGAGAAATCCCTCCCTTGGATCGATTTACCAAAGAATCCCAAGAGGCTATCCTGTCGGGAGGATTTTTACTGTGAGAATATTATGTATAGCAGATGAAGAAAATAAGGGGCTATGGGACCATTTTGACAAGGGAAAGTTAAAGGATATTGATTTGATTCTTTCCGCAGGAGATTTACATTCCGATTACCTGCAATTTTTGGTTACCATGGGAAAGGCACCTCTTCTTTATGTGCACGGAAATCACGACCAGGGATACGAGAAAAGACCGCCCTTAGGATGTGAGTGCATCGAAGATAAGGTTTATGATTTTAAAGGACTTCGTATACTGGGACTGGGAGGCTCCTTCCGTTACAAGCCCGGAGACCATATGTATACGGAACAGGAGATGCAGAAGCGCATTCAAAAAGTAAAGAAAGACATTGTCCTAAAGAACGGCTTTGATATTTTACTGACCCATGCACCGGTGAAGGGGTACGGAGACATGGAAGACTTGCCCCATCAGGGCTTTCAGGCCTTTGAGGACTTATTGCAAAAATATAAACCCAAGTACATGATTCACGGGCATATTCATAAAAGCTATGGAGACGCCTATAAACAAGAGCGCATGCATTCCTCAGGTACGAAAATAATTAATGCATTTGATAAATATATTTTAGATATCGGGGAAGATGAATATCCCAATGAGGGAAAGACGGGATCTTTCCTCTATGATCTTTACAAACAAGTTACCAACAAAAAGGGAAGAGGAAGCACATGATTGAAGGGCAGTGGCTAAGCAAGCTACAGGGAGAATTTCAAAAACCCTATTATAAAAAACTTTATGAAACCGTGAGAGAAGAGTATAAGCATCATACTATTTTTCCTCCCAAGGAAAAGCTTTTCCGGGCCTATAGCCTTTGTCCCTATGAAAAGGTAAAGGTCGTCATTTTGGGACAGGACCCCTACCATAACTTCGGGCAAGCCCAGGGGCTATCCTTTTCCGTGGGAAAAGGCATTCCCTTTCCTCCTTCATTACAGAATATTTTTAAAGAATTACAGGATGATATAGGATGTGAAATTCCGAAGAGCGGAGAGCTGGATGCCTGGGCAAAACAGGGGGTGCTTCTTTTAAACACGGTGCTTACGGTTAGAGCTCATGAAGCCAATTCCCATAGGGGCATAGGCTGGGAGGAATTTACGGATGCTACCATTCGTGCTATAGAAGAAAAGGAAGAACCTGTGGTTTATATCCTTTGGGGCTCTTCCGCCCAGAGTAAGGCAAAGATGATTCATCAAAAAAGACGATTGATCTTAAAAGCCCCCCACCCAAGTCCCTTAAGCTCTTATAGGGGATTTTTCGGTTCCAAGCCCTTTTCTCAGTGTAACGCCTACCTTCGAAAGGAAGGGCAGGAGGAAATTGATTGGGCTTTAAAGGCATAAGAATAGAAAGGTTAGAATATTCCATGAACATTGTTGAGTTATTGAAAGTCATTGTTTTCTCTTTGGTGGAGGGCTTTACCGAGTGGCTTCCCATTTCCTCCACAGGACATATGATTTTACTGCAAAGTATTATTCCCTTGCAGCAAAGCAAGGAGTTTTTCTCCACCTTTGAAGTTTTGATTCAGCTGGGGGCGGTTGGAGCGGTAATCAAGGAATTTTTCTTCCGTATCTGGCCCGTGGCAAGAAGATCTCAGGGGAGAGGCTACTATTTGGAGCAGGGAAAATGTATTTTGATTGGAAAGATTTTAGTGGCCTGTCTTCCTGCAGCGGTTTTAGGACTTTTGCTGGATGATTTTTTGGATGCTCATCTTTACAATGCCTTTGTGGTGGCGCTGATGTTGATTCTTTACGGTGTCTTCTTCATTTTACTGGAAAGAAGAAATGAGGGACATCAGTTTCATACTGTAACGGTAGAGGATATTTCTTGGAAAAATGCGCTTCTGATTGGACTTTTCCAGTGCTTGGCCCTGATTCCGGGAACATCCCGTTCAGGAGCTACTATTTTGGGCGCAATGCTTCTATCAGTAGGAAGATTGGCGGCCACGGAATTCTCCTTCTTCTTAAGTGTGCCGGTGATGGCAGGAGCCAGTCTTTTAAAACTGATTAAGCACGCGGGAAATTTCGGTGCAGGACAATGGTTTATGTTACTTTTATCCATGCTTTTGTCCTATTTTGTCAGCCTATACTGTATTCGTTTTTTGCTACGCTATATTCGCAGCCATAATTTTCTTCCCTTCGCTTATTATAGAATTCTCTTTGGCGGCGTGATTCTTTTATGGTTTGCCGTATCCCATTTGGTGCTGTAAGAAATCCGTAATGGCACTGTAAAGGAAAGGGGCTTGTATAGAAAAGGCTACTTCGTTATGCTTAAACGGTCGATATACTAGGAGAATAAAAAAGGAAAAGAGGGAGTAAAATGAAAGCAAGAGGAGTAGTTTTAGCTATGGCCTTATCCCTTGTGATGGGGATGCAAAGCTTCGCCGCAACGGAAATCGGTTTAAATTTAAACTGGAAGTATGCGGGAAATTCTAAAATCAATACAGGAAAGGCCGTTTTATATACCAGTGATGTTAAGGAGCCGAAGCATATTACCATTGCGGTAAATGCAGGTCACGGAACCAAGGGGGGAGAGAAGCAGAGAACCCTTTGCCATCCGGACGGCACCAGAAAGTTAACCGGCGGAACCAATGCGGCCGGTGTGACTACGGCTTCGGCAGTGTCCTCCGGTATGACCTTCCAGGACGGCACCAGAGAAGCTACCGTAACATTGCAGATGGCTCATATTTTAGGGAAAAAGCTTCTGGCAGAGGGATATGATGTGCTGATGATTCGCAGTGAAGAGGATGTTCAGCTGGACAATATTGCCCGTACCGTTTTAGCCAATAACAAGGCGGATGCCCACATTGCTCTGCATTGGGATGCAACCACCAAGGACAAGGGAGCCTTCTTTATGTCCGTTCCGGATGGATTAAAGAGAATGGAGCCGGTGGCAAGTAACTGGCAGAACCACGAGAAGCTGGGAGACAGCCTGATTAGCGGATTAAAGGGACAGGGTGTGAAGATTTTCGGAAAGGGAAGAATGGATATGGATTTAACCCAAACCTCCTATTCCACCATTCCTTCTGTAGACATTGAGCTGGGAGATAAGGTCTCCGACCATGGTGAAAAGACCTTAAACAATCTGGCAGATGGATTGGTAAAGGGAGTAAATATCTACTACGGATTTTCCTCTTAAATAGGCTCCTTAAAGAATTTATAAAAGAATAGTTTTGCAGTAAAGGTCTGAAAACGAGACGTTCCAAGCTGTCTCGATTTCAGACCTTTTTTGTAGAAAAAAGAGAGTGGCTTTTTTAGAGGAAATCTGTATAATGGAGAAGGTTCATAAAATTTACGGAGTATTCTTAAGAAATTAAGATTCTAAAAAATATCGGAGGAAATAAAAGATGGTTTTAGTGAAGACTTTGGCAGAGGGCTTAGGGTTTTATTATGATAAGAACGGTAATGCTGCAGTGGGAGAGGTCGGCGGTTATGATATGCTGATTACAAATGCGGATAAAGGCTCTCTATATTATCTGAATGTCTCTGTCACCAGAGGCGAGAAGCCCACAAAGGCGGACTTTGAAGGCATAAAAGAGTATAATAAATATTTAAAGACTATAGGAGTGAACAAGAAAAATTATCGTGTGGTTTTCACTCTTGGCGGAGCCTTTACAAAGGACGGTACAGTGAAAAGATTCCAAGAGATTTTACCGGCTTTGGCCAGATTCCTGCAGGATAGGGGATTTCAGAATTGTTCGGAAATCAGCGGCGTTACTCAAGGAGTATCCACCTATTTTGCTCAGGGAGTAAAGATTATTACAAAATCGGAATATGCGGAGATTGAAAGAGGAATTCAGGAAACAGGATAAGATTGCCCTTAGAGGATCAAGCAGTATCTTATTGGGAACAGTAGGTGCTCTTTTAGGCGCGGTGGTAGCAGGGGCAGTGGTTCTCTGTATTTCTCAGTTGGGCTATGTAAGCTGGTTTGGCGGTGTAGTCATGGGCGGTTTGGTTATGGGAGGATATAAAGTTTTTGCCGGTCGAATTCAAAAGATCGGTATTATCATCTCCGCCATTATTATGCTGGCAGCTATGTACTTAATTAACCGCCTGGATTGGGCATTAATGATTCAGCGATATTTTACACCGGATATGTTCGGCATGGAGGGAACAAAGCTCAGCCTGTCTTTTACGTTTAAAAATGTAGTGGCTATTGTGGAAACTGCCAATTTGCAAGCAGATTATTTTAAGAATCTCGGTTTACAGCTGTTGTTCACTTTTATTTGCGGATTAGTGACTTCCATCGGCGTAGTGCAGTGGGACAAGAACTCCTTCCTGGCTTATCCCATTGGAGAAGAAAAGCAGGATGTGCAGGATGCGGGACTTCCTTATACAGATAGCTTTGGAGATGCAGAGGAATAAGATTTTTCCAAGAAGGGGCTGTAAAAATTATTTTAATTCTTAACGAGTATCGCACGTGTAGTGTGCGATACTCGTTTTTTACAGCCCTTCTTATATAAATTTGAAATAGGTCGATAAATTATAAGGAAATGAGATAGGAACGAATATGGCATTGAAAAACATTGCAGGAAGCTGGGAACAAGGCTTGTTGTAGTGCGGGTTTTCACTGCCCCTCTCCTGACTCAAGAGAAATTCCTTGTTTTTTTAAGAAAGTATTTGTATACTAAGCCAAGTGTTTTTTACACTGGCTTTTTTTACGTTACAGGATTTCTCAGGAGGGAAGTCGGGTAGGTTATAGACTACAGAAAGAGCTGAAGGAAACGGTCTCTTTACGGGTCTAAAGAAAAGGGGAGAAAAAAGAATCATGGTATTCATCGGAAGCCTTTTTGGCTTAATTGGTGGTTTGGGAATGTTTCTATACGGTATGACGGTGATGAGTGACGGTATGCAAAAAGCCGCCAGCTCCCGTATGTCCAAGTTCCTGAATTTGGTAACGGGAAATCGTGTGATGGCCGTTGTTTTAGGAGCAGCCATAACAGCTCTTGTGCAATCCTCCTCTGCAACCACGGTTATGGTGGTAGGTTTTGTAAATGCCGGAATCCTGAATCTTAGTCAATCCGTCGGCATTATCATGGGTGCCAATATCGGAACCACCATTACTGCATGGATGGTTTCCTTAACCCAGGTGTCCAGTTCCTCCCTGGCTTTTCTGAAACCGGAATTTTTCGCACCGCTCTTAGTCGGAGTGGGTGCCTTTCGCCTTCTTTTCGGGAAAAAAGGTAAAGATGACCTTGTAGCCAATTTCTGTATCGGTGTAGGCTTTATCTTTATCGGTTTGGAATTTATGAGTGATTCCGTGTCTCCCTATGCGGATTCTCCTATTTTTGCAAAAGCCTTTCAGGTAATGGGAGGCAATCCTATCCTCGGTATTCTTACCGGTGCGGTGGTAACGGGAATTATCCAGTCCTCTGCAGCTTCCGTATCCATCCTTCAGACCTTGGCTTTATCCGGTGCGGTACCAAGAGCCGCGGGCTTCTATATCACTCTAGGACAAAACATCGGTACCTGTGTAACCGCTATGCTTTCCTCTACCGGAGCCTCCAGAACCGCGAAGAGAGCGGCGGTAATTCACCTTCTCTTTAATGTGACCGGTGCGATTTTGTTCGGAGCTATTATTTCTTTTTAAGTCTTCCAATGAAGAGTTTTTTCCAGGGACAACTAAGCCCTGTAGAAATTTCCCTCTTCCATACCATATTTAACGTATCCTGCACCATTGTTTTATTCCCCTTTGGAGATCTGCTGGTGAATCTTTCCGGAACTTTGGTTAGAGAGAGCAAGCAGGATAAGGAGGATGAGGAGAATCCGAACCACTACACGGAGGTGGAGAAGAATCTGATTCAGCACTTGGACAAGCGTATTTTGGAGTCCCCCGCCATCGCCATTTCCGCTACTAAGGCAGAGGTTGTCAATATGGCCAGAATTACGGCGGTAAATATCTCTCACGCTATGGGCATCTTACTGGAAGAGAAGGTGGAAGAAATCCAAGAGGTTTATGCCAGAGAGAAAATCATTGATAATATGCAGAAGCTTCTGACGGACTATCTGATTCACATCGGAAACCTTTCTTTAAATGAGAACCAGAAGCTGGAAGTGAACAATATGTTCAATACTATCACCGATGTGGAAAGAGCAGCGGATCATGCGGAAAATATTGCGGAACAGGCTCAGTATGCTCAGGATCACGGGATCTCTTTCTCGGAAATCGGTCAGGATGATTTAAAGAAGATTTCCAATAAGGTTATGGAGTCCTTTGAAGCCAGTATTGATGCTTTTGAGAACAATGACTTGGATGCTGTGGTAAGAACAGCTCATCTGGAGGATCAGGTGGATGAGATGGAAGAGGATATGAGAGAGACCCATATTCTAAGATTAAGCTCCGGGGACTGTGTGCCTCAGGCCGGTGTAATTTTCCTGGATGTCATTTCCGACTTGGAAAGAATCTCCGACCATGCGGATAATGTGGCGGGCTATGTCAAGACAATGATTTAAAAACTGCAAGAATGCGGAATAGGATTTAAAAAAATAATCATTTTAATAATGAATTAATTTTTCTTTTCGGGAATCTGTAAACATTTGGTGAAAACTTGCGTTTTTTCGTCATTTGTACTTGCAAAAACACATTGCCTGCAATAGAATGAACGTGCTGTTTAAGAAATTAAATGATTTATTATGTAGGAGGAAAAGGATATGGCAGTAAAAGTAGCGATTAACGGATTTGGACGTATCGGACGTTTGGCATTCCGTCAGATGTTTGATCATGAAGGAACAGAGATTGTTGCCATCAACGATTTGACCGATCCTAAGATGCTTGCGCACCTTTTAAAGTATGACTCTTCTCAGGGTAGATATAAGTATGGAGAGACAGTAGTTGCAGGAGAAGACTATATCGAAGTTAAGGGAAAGAAGATTAAGATTTATAAGGAGGCTGATGCTTCCAAGTTACCTTGGGGACAGCTTGCTGTAGACGTAGTTCTTGAGTGTACCGGTTTCTACACCTCCAAGGATAAGGCAAATGCTCATATCCAGGCCGGTGCTAAGAAGGTAGTTATTTCCGCACCTGCAGGAAATGATCTTCCTACTATCGTATACAACGTTAACCACGAGACCATTAAGGCTGAGGACAACATCATTTCCGCAGCATCCTGCACCACCAACTGTCTTGCACCGATGGCTAAGGCTTTAAATGATTTCGCTCCAATCCAGTCCGGTATCATGGCAACCATCCATGCTTACACAGGAGATCAGATGATCCTTGACGGACCACAGAGAAAGGGTGATTTAAGAAGAGCTCGTGCCGGCGCTATCAACATCGTTCCAAACTCTACCGGTGCTGCTAAGGCAATCGGCTTGGTTATCCCTGAGTTAAACGGTAAGTTAATCGGTTCTGCACAGAGAGTTCCTGTTCCAACAGGTTCCACAACCCTCCTTTTCGCAGTAGTTAAGTCTTCCAAGGAAGTTACCAAGGATGCTATCAACGCTGCTATGAAGAAGGCTTCCGATCCTGAGACCTTTGGTTACACTGAGGAAGAAATTGTTTCCAGCGATATCGTAGGAATGACCTTCGGTTCTCTTTTCGATGCTACCCAGACCATGGTATCCAAGGTAGGAGATGACCTTTATGAGGTTCAGGTTGTATCTTGGTATGACAACGAGAACTCCTATACTTCTCAGATGGTTCGTACCATTAAGTACTTCGAGAAGTTTGTAAAGTAATTTTATAGGCATAGTTTTTTTGCGGAAAGCCGCCGGAGAGGATCCGGTGGCTTTTTCCGAAGTAGAGAAGGAGAGAAGTATGGCAGAGTTAAATAAGAAAACCGTAGATGACATTTCCGTAAAAGGCAAGAGAGTTTTATGCCGTTGTGATTTTAACGTACCTTTAAAAGAGGGAAAGATTACCGATGAGAATCGTCTTGTGGCAGCACTTCCTACCATTAAGAAGCTGATTGCCGATGGCGGAAAGGTGATTTTATGTTCTCACCTTGGAAAGCCAAAGGGAGAGCCTAAGCCTGAGCTTTCTTTAGCTCCTGTGGCAAAGCGTCTTTCCGAGCTTTTGGGACAGCCTGTTGTTTTCGCCAAGGATGATACGGTAGTAGGGGAAAATGCCAGAGCTGCAGTAGAAAAAGATGAAGGACGGAGATGTGGTTCTTCTGGAGAATACCCGTTATCGTGCAGAGGAGACCAAGAACGGAGAGGCTTTCTCAAGGAATTGGCTTCCTTGGCGGATGTTTTCGTAAATGATAGCTTTCGGAACTGCACATAGAGCCCACTGCTCCAATGTTGGTGTTACCCAGTTCATTTCCGGACCTGCTGTAGTAGGCTACTTAATGCAGAAGGAAATTCAGTTCCTGGGACAGGCTGTAGAAAATCCTGTTCGCCCCTTCGTTGCCATTCTTGGCGGTGCCAAGGTATCCGATAAGTTAAATGTAATCTCCAACCTTTTAGAGAAGTGCAATACTCTGATTATCGGTGGAGGAATGGCATTTACCTTCGTAAAAGCTATGGGATATGAAATCGGAAAGTCCTTAGTGGATGACGAGAAGCTTTCCTACTGTAAAGAAATGCTGGAGAAGGGCAAGAAATTAGGCTGTGAGATTCTGCTTCCGGTAGATGCGGTTTGTGCGGCATCCTTCCCGGATCCTATTGATGATGCCAACTTAGCAGTAAAGACTGTGGATATTTCCGAGATTCCTGCAGATATGCTGGGCTTGGATATCGGACCGAAGTCTGCAGAGCTTTTTGCCAATGCGGTGAAGTCTGCAAAGACTGTGGTATGGAACGGACCAATGGGTGTATTTGAGAACCCTGTATTGGCTAAGGGAACCATTGCTGTAGCAAAGGCTTTGGCAGAGACAGAAGCAACTACCATTATCGGTGGAGGAGACAGTGCTGCAGCGGTAAATATCCTGGGCTTCGGAGATAAGATGACTCATATTTCCACCGGTGGCGGAGCTTCCTTAGAGTTCTTAGAGGGAAAAGAACTTCCCGGCGTTGCTGCTGCAAACAATAAGTAATAATAGGCTATCAAGAATTTATAGGAAATAGGTGAGAAGATGAGAAAGAAAATTATTGCCGGAAACTGGAAGATGAATATGACCGTAACAGAGGCCAAGGCTTTGTGCGATAAACTCCTTCCCTTGGTGAATACGGATGCGGTAGACGTGGTTTTCTGTGTACCGGCTATCGACATTGTGCCTGTAGTGGAGAAGCTTCAGGGTTCCAAGATTTCTGTAGGAGCGGAGAACCTGTATTTTGAAGAGTCCGGCGCTTACACCGGAGAAATTTCCGCCAATATGCTGGTGGATGCAGGAGTAAAGTATGTTATCATGGGACACTCCGAGCGTAGAGGATATTTCCATGAGACAGACGAAGATATCAACAAGAAGGCAAAGAAGGCTTTAGAAAAGGGCCTTACCCCTATCATTTGCTGCGGAGAAAGCTTAGAGCAGAGAGAAATGGGCATTTACTTTGAGTGGATTTCCATGCAGATTAAGGCGGCTTTCCAGGGAATTTCCGCGGAGGATGCCGGAAAATGCGTTATCGCTTATGAGCCAATCTGGGCTATCGGAACCGGAAAGACTGCAACTGCTGAGCAGGCGGAAGAAGTTTGTGCTTATATCCGTAAGGTCATTTGCGAGATTTATTCCCAGGCGGTTGGAGAGAAGATTCGTATTCAGTACGGCGGATCTATGAATGCCGGAAACTGCAAGGAGCTTCTGTCCAAGCCAAACATTGACGGTGGCTTAATCGGCGGCGCTTCCCTTAAAGAGGAGTTTGCCAAGATTGTAAACTACCAGGATTAAGAAGAAGTACCAGAACTAAAAGGGAGTACCGTACGTATAACGTACGGTACTCCTTTAAAATTCTTAACGAGTATCGCACGCGTAGTGTGCAATATCTCGTTGAAGGATTATAAAGAAGCTTTAATAATCGGGGATGTTGGCTAGCCTGTTATGCAGTATAGGTCTGAAAAAGAGGTAATCTGAGCCCGTGGGTTCTTGGCTTTTGTCTTTTAAAAGCTTAGAACCCCTAAGGCTAGACTTTTCTTCAGAAAAGCCTAGCCTGGACAAAGCCAACTTCCGAAGGACGTTGCTTTGCGAAGCAAAGTGAGCAGTGGTTAACCTAAACCACTGCTCAGCATGGCGAGGTTAGCGAGAGCGTGCCCCGTTTTAGACCTATACTGCATAAAGGCTATTTATAAACATGATTAAAGTTTCTTTATAATCCTAAAATTTTCTCTTTGGATTTTTCGGAAACCAGCCTTTTTCCACTCTTTTTTCCTGCTCGTATAATTCATGGATGCTCCAAAAGCAGGAGATGCCGAAGATGGCCAGGCTTCCTGAGAGGATTAGAGAGGAAAGAAAAAGGCTGACTATACAAGCGGATAAACCTATGAGGAAGAATAGCCAGGCTATTTTCTTGCTAAAGTAATACTCCGCATAAACCACAATGGGATGAAATGCCCCTATACAGAGAAAGCAAACCAAGCCTAAGAGTAAACCTTGAAAGCTCATAGTTTAAAATACTCCCGAAGCTCTCGAAGCAGGGTATCCAAATCTACCTCTGCCCGTTCACTCATAATCTTCACTGTAGCTTTAGGCATCATAATGCGGGCAAGAGGAGTGTTTAAAGCCTTAAAGCGGTCACTTAAGCGAAAGAGAAGAGATTTTACGTTGGGATCCGCTTCCAAAATATCCTTTAACAGGGTGTCTTCGTTGATTTCCGTTAGCTTTCCGGCTTTCAAAGTCCCGGCGCTTTCTTTATTGCCTTCAGTTCCTAAAGTCCCTGTACTTTCTTTATTGTCTTCAGTTCCTAAAGTCCCTGTAATTTCTCCCTTTTCCTGTTGTTCCCAGGTGAGAAGGGTTTGAGAACCTTGTAAGGAACGGATATGAGTGCAGTCCTGCATCATTTCCAGTACACCCCGGAACTTTCCGTTTTCATCCCGAACGGCAAAGTAAACGATGTAAATAAAGAGGTCAGGCTTGTTGATCCAAAACTCCGCCTTATACTGCTCTCCGGAACGGAATTTCTTGATGATTTCCTCAACGATATGGACGGAAGCCTTTGGATGACAGTTTTTTACATCTCGTCCAATGACATTTTTACTTCTGGGAAAAACTCTATGTTTGGTGTCGGTGTAGAAGCATACCAGCTCATTTTCATCCACATAGGAAAGGTCTACCGGCATGTGCTGATAGATTAAATTAATCTGTTCCAGAGTAAGCTGACCGGTAGTAACATTCAGCTTCTCCTCCTTATTGTTAAAGCCGTACTTTCCTAAAAGGCCGGCCAGCTCTTCCGCAAAGCCCGGGGCGGAGGAAAGACCGGAGAGAGGAGAGGATGCTGCAGAAGAGGCAGAGGACTTTGGAATGTCTGCTTTGTCCTTATTCACAGTAATATAGGCAAATCCGATTTCCTGATCTCCCTCGGCCATGTAGCGGAATTCCTCATCACTAATCATTTCCAAGGAGGTGGGGTAGAGGATATTTTCTTCCTTGTCCATCAAATCCCGAACATCCGCCACAAGCTCTGCCTGCTTTCCGATAAATTCCTCTTCCTTATCCTCCAAAAGCAGCTTGTAGCACTCTGCAATTTCATCCCGGATAAAGTCATCCAGCGTCCACATGGTAGTGGTAGGACGGGTAAAACCCTTTTTCTCCAAAACCGGATAGAGCTGATTTTGCTTTCTGGACAAATGAATCTTGAATTTCAACAATTCCTCGTAAAGCTCCAGCCATTGATTTTTGATAACAGGGTACTGCACCAAATCCTCAACGGAAAGCAGTAATTCCTTCATTTTAGCATTTTCTCTACGATAGCAGGAGATGGGATGATTTTCCGGAAGAGATTGCTCCTTTGTGACCAATACATCCTGAAAAACCTCCAACATGGCCTGAATATCTTCCTTAACACATTCATCCTCGGTTTCCTCCACCATTTCCTGCTCGATAATGGCAATTTCATAAGGAGCCAAATGTTGTACCCTATCCTTTAGCGCTTTTCTGGCCTCTTCCAAACTAAGCTTTCCTTCATCATAGGCGGACTTTATTTCGTGTACGATTTCCAATTTCTTTCCATCAATATTTTGAAAATTTTCTCTCATAGCTTCCTCCTTAAGGGGACTTTTCTATCTGCTTATCCATAAGAGTAGAGTTGATAAGCTCTTCCAATTGTTTGAGTTAGAAGAATCTAACTTATATCATCATAACAAAAATGAAGAAAGAATAACAATGAAAATTCCATATCAAAAATCTAAAGAGATTTTCAGAGGATTTCTCTAATGCACTACTTCTTTAAAGAGCAAGGCTTCCTTTCAAGCTATTCGGGAAAATGAAATATAAAATCTATTAATGTAATTCATAACGAAGATTTTATTTATTATTCTTAAAAACAGCATTATACTGCTTGGGTAGATATGGCTAACCGATTTAAATAATAATAATTGAAACAGGCAAGTTCGACTAACTTTTTCTATTCAAATGATTTCTTATCATTTTTTTAGAATATGCCGGCAGAGAAAAGCTAAGAACTAACTTCATTTTTGGATAAACCGGAAAGCATAGTAAGGGGCGTTAAAAAAATAAACCTGGACGTGAGTCGTAAATCACAGTTTTGAAAAGAGGTTTAAAATGAAGAAGATGACGAAAGGGGTTATTCTATCCCTTGCTTTTGTTTTGCCCACAATTCTGGTGCAGGGAAAAGCTTTTGCTGCAGAGGCAGGAAATTCCGGTGAATGGAAAGCCGTAAACGGAAAATGGTTCTATGAGAAAGAGGGCAAGCCTGTAAAGGATTGGCTTTTGGATAAGGGAAATTGGTATTATCTTTCTAAGGACTCCGGAGAAATGCTTCTGGGAAGCCAAGAAATTAAGGGCGTTAACTATTATTTTCAAAATAAAAATGAGGCGGTAGAGGGTTCTATGGCCAGAGGCTGGCATCAAGACAGTAAGGGTGCCTATCGTTTTTATGATAATCGGGAAGGAAGCCCTACAGAGGGGCAGGAGCTTCGATCCTGGCAATGGATTGACGGATATTGCTATTATTTTGAAGAAGAAGGTGAGAAAAAGGGAATTCTCCTGCAAAACGGCATTAGCAAGGATGGTTATACCGTAAATGCAGAGGGACAATGGACTGTGAACGGTGTAGCGCAGTTCGTTGAGGGAAAAGGCTTTATCACAAAAAAATCCGATGTAAAGGGTGTTTCCAGAACGATTGAAAATACGGAAGCTCGTCCGGAAAGAACAAGTTCTACACGCAGTCACTCCGGAAGAAGCAGTGGAGCAGGAAGTAATGGAAGCGGTACCGTGACAAACGGAAATGCCGTAGCACCCTCCGGCAGCGTAAATGAGCAAGATAAGAAAAATTCCAAGACTGAAATGCCTCAGGAGAATCCTAAAGCGGAAAATTCTAAAGAAAATCCGGATAAGAAGGCAGAATCCTTGCTTGCAGACGGTATTTTCTACGGTACGGGAACTTGGTCAAGATATTATGAGCAAACAGGTCCCGACATTGTAAAAGTCAGCATTAAGGATGGAAAGATTGCCGAAGTCAGCAATGTGAAATACACGGAAGATGACAGCTATCAGGACAAGACCTTTAAGATTTTTGATTACCTTAAAGGCTTAGAGGATGTAAAAGAGCTGGAGAAAAACCTTAAGGAGAAAAAGGGCGAAGCTTATGATGCGGTGGCTTCCGCAACCCAGTCCACATTGGGGGAGGTCAGTGCAGTGGACAATGCCCTTGCCCGTTCCAGAAAGCTGAAAAAAGACGGAAAAGAACAAAAAATTGCCTATTTTGATTTTAGCAGAAAACCAAATGCCAGAGCGGTAGGAGAGAGCCTGGATATTTCAGATACCATTCTGGATTTGCATTTTGCAGACGGAAGCAGACAGGATGTTCCCTATGCAGACTTTGCAAAGTATGGCATTACCGTGGATAAAGAACAGGGCAGTCCCTTACCGGAGATTGGAACAACTTTTCCGGTATATTTCCAAAACGAAGACTCTTTGATTAAGCTCCCAAGCTTTATTCAGGTGCAAAAGGAGTATAGGTGGGCTTATGCGGATAAGATTCGTCTGACCTATGAAGATGGAGAGGTTAAAACTCTTCCGACAGATAAGGAGCATTTTGTCTACCGTGCTGTAGAAACGGGAAAAGCAATTGCAAAGGCAGAGCTGCTTCGGGAGGAAAAGGTCCTTGTAGAAGCTGTGTATGATGCAAATCGCTCTGTTTGGGATTTCCATTTAGATGATAAACAGCTTCCGAAAAACTATGATGCTTGGAGATATAAGGATATTCAATTAAAAGAAGTTATGGATGAAGGAAAAATTCCGGCTTCCGTAGAACTTCTTTATGATGGGGAGTACATTCTGGAAGATACAATCAATCTGGAAAAAGAAGCCCTTCTTTCCGGAGAAATTCTTGAAAAGGACGGGGATGTAAATATTGATTATTTTGAAGAAATCGAAAAAAATCCTGCTTTGTTAATCGGAGAAGCAGAGAATGAAAATGAAAAAGCCTGTAAAGGTGGAATTACGCTATATTCCTGATAAGACAGAGAAAAAAGTCTCCGAAGAAGGATATTCTGAAAACGGAGAAGGGGAAGAAGAGAAAAATGCTACCGTAGAACTAAGTTTCCCGAATTTAATCATTAAAGGAAAGACAGCGAAGGTAATTCTTCATCTTCACTATATTTCCATCGAAGAGGAGGGAGAAGACGGAGCGGCAGAAGCGGAATAATGCGTATAGCAATCTTCCTTTTGTGAGCATCTAAAAGAAATCAAAAAAACGTTTTTCCGCACAGTATAGGTCTGAAAGTGGGGCACGCTCTCGCTAGCTTCGCCACCTAGGGGATACTAAGCGAAAAACTGCGTTTCTCTTGTTTTTCGCAAGTACCCAGGGGCTCAGACTACCCCTTTTTCAGGCCTATACTGCCGGAAAACTATTTATTTTTTGATTGCTCATAAATTCTAAAAAGGAAGATTGCTAAAGCTGAATTCCGCCTTTCCGCTCTTCTTATCGACACTAATATCGAAATACATTTCTTCGGAAAGTTTTCCGTTTCCGTAGAATATGTTTTCTTCTTCCACGTTTTGTTGGAAGGATAGAGTGTTTTCAAGAAGTTTTATACTATTTTCCGTTGGCTCAATAGTAAAGAAAAATTGGTACTGATATTGTTCTGTATTTCCCTCTCCGTAATGGAAAAAGCTCATTTCAAAAAGGGAGGTCTCCGGGAAAATATTAAGGGCTTTTTCTATAGCCTCCCGGGAACTGTCCGGAAGATTTTCGCTATAGGAATACAGAAAATCCGCCCCTTGAACCTCTGCTTTGGATAGAAGAGCGGAAGTCCTTGAGCAGTAGAGGGGGTGAAGAAAGAGGGGAAGGGAAGAGAGTAGTGAAAGAAGAAATATCACTATAGTCCCCTTACGAAACAGCTCAAAAATTGCCAGTTTTTTGGCGTAGGAAGCCAAAAGTCCCAGCCCTCCATAAAGTAAGGGAAGGACTGTGAAAAAGAAGCAAAGGGACAGCAAAGGAGAAGTGGGCAGCAAGAGCTTCGGACTTTTATAGCTGTAGAGCAAGACGGGGAAAAGAAACAGAAGGCATTGTAAGCCGATACCGAAAAGAATCAGTGGGAAAAATGATGAGAAAAAAAAGCAGTCTTTTTGGGACTGCCTTTTTTTCCGTTGCAAGCTTTTGTTTCTTCTGAAAGAGGGCGCCTAAAAAGGACTGCCCACTCTTTTTTTATTTTCTATGAACTGTAAATCCTTTGACATTTGCTTAGATTTCCCATGGCAGGTTTTCCTTACCGAAGTGTCCGTAAGAAGAAACCAGATTATAGTCTGTGTTTAAAAGATTTAAGTTGGAGATAATGCCCTTTGGAGTAAGGTCGTACTTTTCGATTACGGAACGCCAAAGGTCCCCAACATTTTCATGCTCGGTACCGAAGCAATCCAGATAAACGGAGACAGGCTCCGCCACACCGATGGCATAGGCCAGCTGTACCTCACATTTGTCGGTCTTTCCGGCAGAAACCAATTCCTTCGCAATCTTTCTGGCCATATAGGCTGCAGAGCGGTCTACCTTGGAAGGATCCTTTCCGGAAAATGCTCCGCCACCGTGGTGTGCGGCTCCGCCGTAGGTATCGGCAATAATCTTTCGTCCTGTAAGACCGGAATCTGCAAAGGAGGAACCGAGAACAAAACGGCCGGTGGGGTTTACCAAAATACGGAAGTCAGTATTTAAATTCATTTCGGAAGCGGTTTCTACCATGATTTTCTGAATAAACTCCCGAACCTGAGACAGGGAAACGGATTCACTGTGCTGGGAAGAAATCAAGAAGGTATCAATGCGATTTTCCTTGTAATCATAGCTTACTTGAGCCTTGGCATCCGGCTTCAAGATAGAAAAGGCATTTTCCAGGTTAAAGGCACGAAGTTTCTGCAAAGCTCTGGTGGATAAAACATAGGGAATAGGGAGCATTTCCTTGGTTTCGTTGGTGGCATAGCCGAACATCATTCCCTGATCTCCGGCGCCGTCATGGTCTACACCCATGGCAATATCTGGGAGACTGTACGGAAATCAACTCCTGAATCTTATAGCGATCCAAGTCCTCCAAACCGATATTCTTCAACACGTTTCGGCAAAGAGTATCGTAGTCGGGGGTATGGCTGCTGGTGATTTCTCCCAAAATCACGATATCATAGTCTTTAATGCAACATTCTGCAGCGATTCTTCCTTTGGGATCGTGCTTTAAAATGTCTGTAACAATGGCATCACTGATCTGATCGCAAATTTTATCCGGATGTCCGTTGGAAACCTGTTCTGATGAAAATAACATAAATATAATCCTTTCTATTTTGCATACAGAGTGGGAGAAAGCTCCGAAAAGACATAAAAAAACCATTGGGCTCGCCAATGGTCGATAATCTTCTTATTGATCGAAACAAATGGTTCGCTCAGGTTAGCACCTTCCGTTTCCGGGGTTGCTGCGGCTTCTTAGCTCCTATGTAGCTCCACCGACTCTGAATAAGCTATGAAATTTTGTTCTGTAATACTAGCAAAGCGGAGAGGAAAATGCAAGAAAAAGTTCGAAAGAAGAATATAAAAAAATAATAAATTTAAGTTTTCTTTACTTTCCGGGAAGAATGAGATATAAGAGAGAGCACGGGTTTGCCGATATAAGATAAAAGGTAATAAGAAAAATAATACTGTCAAAAGGAAAACAAATGGGATTGCCGATATTGCATAAAGCGTTATCAGAAAATAATCATGATAGAAAAGAGAAAAGAAAATACCGGGGGATGAGGAAGGGAACAATATGTTTAAAGCGATAGCATTGGATTTGGACGGAACATTGACCAATTCGGAAAAGAAAGTCAGCGAAAGAAACAAAAAAGCCTTGCAGGAGGCTGTAAAACGGGGCGTCAGCATTATCCTTGCTTCCGGAAGACCGACCTATGGGATGTCCGAGGTTTGGGAGGCTTTAGAGCTGGAAAGACTGGGGGGGCTATGTCCTTTCCTATAACGGAAGTCTTTGTATGGATTGTAAGACCAAAGAGGTTTTGTTTGAGAAGACAATTCCCCGGAAGTATTATGAACCTATCGCTCAAGCGGTAAGAGAGGCGGATTTAGGCCTCCTTTCCTATCAGGGGAAGGAGATTGTGACAGAACGGCCGGAATTTCCCTATATGGATAGAGAAAGCACCATTAATAAGATGCCCTTTCGAAAGGTAGGGGATTTTCCTAATGCTTTATCGGAGGAAGTTTGTAAGCTCCTGGCTTTAGGAGAGCATGAGGAGCTCCTTCCCTTAAAGGAAAGACTGGAGAAAGAGTACGGGGAGGAATTAAGCATCTTCTTTTCCGAACCCTTTTTCCTGGAAATCTGCCCCGTAGGAGTAGACAAGGGAGAATCCTTAAAAAGACTCTTGGAGAAAAAGGGCTGGAAGAGAGAAGAGCTTATGGCCTTTGGGGATGGAGGAAATGATCTGACCATGCTGGAGTATTCCGGAAAAGGCATTGCCATGGCCAATTCTCAAAAGCATGTTTTAGAAATAGCCGACGAAGTCACACTCAGCAATGATGAAGATGGCGTAGCAGTAATGGTGGAGAAATACATCTTGAGCAATATATAAGAAATAGTATTGCTACGTGTTATTTTTGCATATTCATTTAGGGTGAAATCAAATTTGTAATAATACGTATACAGCTTTTTATGCAGAATAGGTCTGAAAAAGGGGGAATCTGAGCCCGCGGGTACTTGCGAAAAACAAGAGAAGCACAGTTCTTCGCTTAGTATCCCCTGCGAGGCGATGTTAGCGAGAGCGTGCCCCAATTTCAGACCTATTCTGCCTATTGCTCTGTTCGCATCCTGCTTGTAGCGAGTTTTGTGTTCATCTTGAATTCCTCCCTGAGATAGTGTGCAAAGTGGGAAAAGTTTGTAAAGTGGAAAAACTGCGTTCAACTTTTCACACTTTTCACGATTATCTCAATTTTTATGGATAGAAAAAAGATGACAGGTTATTTACCATTTACGATTTTTCATACTCTATTCCTCCATCATTTACAGTTATTTTCACCTACAACATAAATTGCAGCACGATTACCAACTGTTAGCTTAGGTTTTCCATTTTCTAATCTAACTTGTTCAACAGTAATAAATGGCTCTACTAATCCAACATATTTATTGTTAAATTCCTTACCAATCTGTGCTTTAATGATACTTGGCTTTCCTGCATATACCATTTCAATATGCTTAAAAGTTCCAGAAGCTTCGTTCAAATCAAATTCCCTTCCAGGTTTCTGATTTGTAACAAACTCAGATATCTCCTCAAATATTTTTTTCTTAATTCTGAGTTTGATAAGGACGTGGCAGGAATTAGTCCATAATGTTTATTTAATAAATCATTAACCAATGTGCTAACGCTAACCTCAAGTTGTCCTGCTTCATTGTTAAGTTTTTTTTCTAACTCTTCGCTTGGATAAAATTGAATTCTCATTTATTAGAACCTCCTTCACAATATGAGTGGTAGCTACTACACTCAGTATATCATTCATGAGTGTACTCGTCAACATTCTAAATAGAACCTCTTCAGAAAAGGGTCTGACGATATTCGGTGCTTTGATTGCGCTAAGATGCGAACGGCTTATCATTGCCTCTGTCGCAAGCTGCTCCTGCGACATTCCTCGCATTTTACGAAGAACTGAAATTGTGATTCCCAGTTGAATAAATCTATCTCTATTTTAGAAGTCAATTTCTTTGCTCATTCGCTCCACCTCGAATCCATAATAATTATATGTTATTCTCCCCTGACTTTCTGTTCTTGATGTGACTTCTGTTCTTGATGTGAAGCTATTGACTTATATATAGAACAAAAATATAATAGTAAGTTCGGATGAGCAATATTGCGCTCATTTGCTCTACTGTTATTCTTGGTGGTGTTTGTATGACCTGTTGGTTTATCGGGCATAGGAAAACTAAGCATAAGAAAGAACTTGAAAGGCGATTACGGGAAAGTATTTGCAATCTGCTTGAGCAGGGTGTAACAACCTTCCTGTTTGGAGATCATTCCGAGTTTAATGTTCTTTGCTACGAGGTGGTTTCAGAACTAAGAGAAGTTTACCCCAAAATTCGCAGAATACACTATCGGACGGATTATCCCGACGCAGATGAGTACATGATGCAGCTCCTGCTAGACGGATATGAGGATAGAATTTGCCCTTACGGAATTGCTGCTGCCGGGAAAGTTGCTTATGTAGAACGCAATCAAGAAATGATTCAGGCAAGTGACTTTTGCGTCTTTTACTTTAATGGCGAATACCTTCAGGCGAGTCGAAAAGAGTAGAAAAAAGCAATCACAAGTTACCAGCCTAAAAGCGGAACTGGACTTGCCTTTGACTATGCAAAAGCGCACGGAAAAACAATCATTAACCTATACGAAGAAGATGAACACTGCAATTAAGTATCGAATCTATTGGGATTCGACTTTTTTGTAACAATTATGTCCGAAATTCGGCACTTTAGATTAAAAATCCAAGAAATAGGTGCTATACTGTTATATATTGGTTGGCTCATATACACAAGCCGAAGGAGAATGATTATGGCAGTCAGATACAATAAGCTTTTGAAAATCTTGATTGACAAAAAGATGAAGAAAAAGACTTGCAAGAAGCTGCCCACCTAACCCGGTATCAGATGTTAAAACTTTCAAGAGATGAGAATATAACAACTGATGCAGTCGGCAGTATCTGCAAAGCCCTTGAGTATACGTCTGACGAAATTATGGAGCTTTATGACGAATAAATCAGAGTTAAGTCCGTTTTATAGGACAGCAATTAAATTAGAATTATCATGCAATAATATTGAGAAAAATCCGAATATCAATATGGGTACATTGTGATGGACACACATACAACAGAACAAAGACATAAAAACATGCAGGCTATAAAATGCAAAGACACTAAAATTGAAGTCCTTTTGCGAAAAGAACTGTGGTCTCGCGGCATCCGTTACAGAAAAAACGCCAAAGATGTTGTAGGAAAACCCGATATTGTATTCAAAGGGAAGAAAATCGCGGTTTTTTGCGATAGTGAGTTCTGGCACGGTTATAATTGGAAAGTTAGGCAGAGTGAGATCAAGAGCCACCGCGAATTTTGGATCCCGAAGATAGAAAGAAATATAGAAAGAGACAAAGAGGTTAGCGCTGCATTGGAGGCGAACGGATGGAGAGTCCTCCGTTTTTGGGGCGATGATATTAAAAGAAATGTGAAAGCCTGTGCGGGTTTAATCGTCGATGCTCTCAAGGAGAGAGATAGATGAACTTGAAAACTATTGACCTGTGTGCAGGCATAGGCGGCATAAGACGGGGGTTTGAATTAGCTGGAGAGTATAGGAATATCGCTTCGGCAGAAATCGACGAGATGGCTTGCAGGACATACGAGCATCTGTTTCATGAGAACTCTCGCAACGATGTAACGAGCAAAGAATTCAAAAGACACCTTCAAACACTTCGATACGATGTTTTACTTGCAGGATTTCCGTGTCAAGCATTTAGCAGTGTGGGCTTACAACAGGGTTTCGAGGACAAAACAAAGGGAACGACTTTTTTCGATATTGCAAAAATCATCAAGATGACACGACCCAAAGTTGTATTTTTAGAAAATGTTCAAAACCTCCTTTCACATGATAAGCAGGCAACATTCAAAACCATTGTTGATACCCTTGATCGACAGCTTGATTATCATATAGTTGGTGTAACACACGATGAAAAAGGGAAAACACAATACAATCGCTCGGCTTTTTTACGTAATTCCAGAGATTTCGGCGTCCCGCAAAATCGCCCTCGCGTATATATTGTTGCATTCAGTCGAGCTTATTTCGGACAACACATAAGCATTTTGCCGAAAGAAGCTCCAATTAAAAGATCAAGAATCCCCATTTTTGAAAGCCTTAAAGATGTACTGGACGAAAAGGTCGATCCGCGTTTTTTTCCTTTCGTCAGGATATCTTGAGACATTAGAAAAGCACATAGTTACACAGCATGACAGGGGGTATGGTTTTGGGTATTGCATTGTTAACGCACCTGAGATTAAAAATCCAATTGCCAATACACTTCTTGCAACCGGCGGCTCTGGGCGTGAGCGAAATCTTATATATGACCCAATCAATGGTGCAACTTGTGCCGGGACAAGCGTAAAGGGTAAATATTCTCCAATAAATGATAAATTTATCCGAACAATGACGCCGAATGAATGGGGGCGGCTGCAAGGATTTATTGGATATGCCTTTGTGGATGAAAACGGAGTTGATCAGTTTTCCTTTCCGGAAGGAATCCCTAATGTACAGAAATTTAAGCAATTCGGCAACTCAGTTACAATACCCGTGATTGAGGAGTATGCTATCTTTATACAAAAATGCTGTGATATGATGTACAGTTCTTTTTCCGAGATAGAAAAGCGCATTTTCAGTATGTATGGAAATGAATTTTTGCTTTGTAGCCAAATAAACAAAGAACTGTCTTGCCATCTGCGAACAGAAACCTTGAACCGTTATTTTGATATTGTATATCATTATAAATCCAATCGGTTCAGGGTGAAGGAATTGGCTTCGTATCTAAATATGTCTGCAGCACGGGCATCGCAAATCATATCACAATTGGTTCAAGTCGGATGTGTGTATCATGAAAGAGACGGCACATATCAATTTGAAGATCTGCTATCCTTTAGCAAATGAAAGGGAGTGCATCTAAATGGATTCGATACAGAGCACAATGAGCAAAATTATCAGAAACTGTGATGTTTGTATTGACGGTAATGTTGTTTCTAAAGAACTGCTTATTAAGACATTTTTCAACTTTGTTTCATCTACGATTGAGGACAAGCGGCATAATGTTGGAATTGTGTTGCATACGGGCTCAATCTGTTTTGATGCAATCCTTTTGGCATACGCAGCAATATCTGATGTGTTGTATAACGAAACAAAAGCTAATGACATTATTTCCTCACTTCAGGCTGACGACAAGGTATTATGCTATGACGGTAGCAAGGGAAAAAGCAAACCATCAAAATGGATTTTCAAGGGCTTCGTAAACTCTGTCGGGGAGAATCCTCGGCCGACACCTGGAAAGTATATTGTGCTGCAAAGTGACAAAAGCGAGCGAAGTTATTTGCCTGAGCCAAGCTGGAGAAAGATTGTTCCTTACTTTGGATCATCAAAATCTATGGACAATCGAGGGCTTCGCCGTGAAAGTGCCGAGAAATATAACTTTTTCAGGTATGTCTTGGGTTTGGAGGAGACGGAAATCCCACGAACTGTTGATACCTCCACGGTAATTGTTATGTCTCCCAAGGAGGCGAATAAGCTTGTCGGTAGCGTATCATTCAGGTTCAAAGGCACAGATATTAAACTGACCGATTTGGTGACAGTGTCCTATTACACAGAAGGCGAACAGGAGTATCAATACGGTAGTAACCTACCAAAAAATGAACCGGTAATTAAGATTACAGGAAAAGTTTCTGTTGCAAGAAAACTACTGCTTAGAAAAGGCGGTAATAGGCATATCGGACTTATTGTTTTTGGTGAAGACGCCTACCGCCGTGGTGAAACCGAGCTTCCTGAGTTGATTGACCGTCAATCTATTCAATATGTTTATCTGTGTATGCATCTTGACTCCGAAGTCTCCGCAAATTTGATTGCTAATTATGAAGAAGCAAGCCTGTTTGCCTGTACGAAAGATTTCTTGCTGTCAAACAGTCGGCCTCCGATATTGCGCAATTCATACACGGAACAAATAGACGCTCAAATAGGCACAATTATCGACAAGGAAGTCACCGCAACTGTTATTCCCGGGTTTATAAATTGGGAGAAATACAAAAGAATTCAAAAAGGGCAATGTATTTGGTGAAATCCTCGGAGTACAAATCCGATCAAAAAGATGATTTCATCGTGCAATCCTATTCACTGATGAATTTGTTTATGACTGCCGTTTTTTTCGATGGGTCTGCTGGAAGAACTGATTGAATGCGGGGTTGTAGACAATGTTGAGAAACCAGAACTACGATTACATCGACTTGAAGAAACTGCAAAGAGTTTCCCTGATTTTTCTGAAAGATTCGGCAACTACTGTTATTAGTCTTCTAGAAGATGTCTATTTAGAACTTCACGACAGCACGCCCAAAGAAGCTGCATTTTTTTGAAGGCTCTTGAATCTCAACAGAGTAAAATTGCAGTGGTTGTGCCAAAAAGCCTATTACAGTATTGTGATAGACAAGTTTCTAAGCCTACATAACCTCAACGGCGAAACTAATATATGCATAATGACAGCAAATCGATTCGACAATACGCAATTGTACGGCGCGGTTATTGTTGTCGGGAATATTTCAGGGAAACGATTTGATGCCCTCCGTTGCCATTCATCACAGGATATTAACTTGCTGCTTTACGAATGTGAAAAAAATATCGATATGAGAAGCAAGTTCGCAATGCGAAAAGTAGCAGAGCACTTGCTTAACAAACGGTCTACAATCTTAACCGATGATGAATACGAAGAAGATCCGTTAGGGATTGATGAAGAAGACTTGAATGAAGTAGATAATATCGATACAGAGATTATGGACTATATCAGCTCGGCTCCGATTAAGGCGATTAGGAACAGTTTTTCTGGTAGCGACGGAAAAAGTATGGCCGATATTGTTGCTGTGGCAAAATTCGATTCTGATGAGATTGCTTTCTTCACCAAGAATTATAAGGCTTATGTTTTGGACGAAACGGATAATTCGGTTAAAAAAGTTGTTGCGTCAGATCTGTCAGAAGGCGATGTTATTGTATTTACGCGTAGCAACTCCGAAACGAGGGATATTGTTGAAGAAATCCTTCGAGATATGATTAGCAACAAATCTGTTTCTCCCGAAATTGAAAATGCCTATTACAAATCCCGTGAATGGAAAAAAACGCTGATTGACTATATGAATCGAACCGGGAGCAGTGCAAAAGAGATTGCTGATGAGATGATTTCAAACGGAGTAAGCGTTCAGGAAATAACGATTAGGGGATGGCTGGATGAAGAATCTCATACAGTACGCCCTCAGAAACTCGATTCTATTCAGCATATTGCTTTAATTGCAGGGAACGATGAGTTATTTGACGGTGCAAAAATCTGCTTTGATGCTGGCGAACAAATATATGAGCTTCGTCGTCAAATCTTGAGTGTAATCGGTCAGGCAATTTTAGGTGAAGTTACTGGGAATGGTGATGTTACAGGCACAATGACAGCAGCTATTGCCGATCGAATTAAAAATGCCGCTGTTACGCTGCAAATTGAAACTATTACTTTTGTGAATGATGAGGTTCCGATAAACACAACAAATCGCCCAATTACCATTGACCAATAGGAGGGTCTGCTATATGAGCTCTATTAACGAGTACCTGTCGGCTCGAGATGAGTATATTGCCCGGGTAAAGGCAGAATTGCTTGGTCCGGGATCGGAAATATCAATTCCCGACGCAGAGCATGAGCTGATAACAAATTCCCCGGATGTGCGTTACTCCATAGGGATACTTTTTCCAAAGAACAACAAATTAAACGCAGATAATAACGACCCTTCACGAGTGGAAGAGTCCAGTGAACCGTCGGAAGATCTATCCGATGAAGAGGAAGAAACTGCAGACGATGAAAAGGAGAAAACAGATCCAGTGACCCCAGCGGAGGAAGAAAACCTGGACGAGGAAATCAGCTTAGCTGCACAGAATATGCCGTCCTCACTTGGCTTTACTTTTCTTGCTTCATCTAATCCGCAAATGTTAAAGTGTGAAGTTGCTTTTGCGACCTACAGAAAAGCAAAAATGTCCGATTGCAGGATACCTTTTTATCCGGATTCTCCGGATAAATACTCAGTACCGACACAACTGTCCTCATATGTGGTTTACGATAGCGAAGATAAATGCTTGAAACTCTGTACCGGCTTAAATAGAAAAACAGTTCATGATCTATACGAACGGGATTTTCTTGACGGAGAAGAGTATGGAATCTTCCCTGCAATGTATAAGCTTTGTGACCAATTAAAAGGGGGATATGTGCGAGTCCCGCATAATGTAGAAGCTGTTGTTGATTTTTCGTCAGGCGATTATGTGGATGATAATAAGCACCTTGATGAAACAAGTGCTAAAATCACAGCACTGAAAAGAAAAATCAATGAACACTTATATTCTGTTACAATCATGCTTGTAAATGACGACGAGGAGAAATCTAACGGAACCCGCTGCCTGTTTCAGCCAGTGGTTAAGATCGAGTCTGAAATGAACGGGTTCAGGTTCTGTGAATATTCATCCATGGTCGATTTCGATGTGTTAGACGCTGAGGAACAGTCTTTGGAACTGCAATACAGGAATAAGCGTGTTTACGGAACGGGACTTGGCACATCTGTCAACTGGGAAATTGATGCTGAAGGGAATGGAAAAATGTATAATGACTTTTTCCCGGAAACGGAAGTTCCCCAAATGGATTTCACTATTCCTAAGAGTTTTGGAATTAAAGAGGAAGCTCTTTCTATGCGCCATCTGTCAGATTTGGACAGGACGGAGAAATCTCAAAAACTGTCGGAACTCAGGAGCGTAGTCGAAGCCTATGGTAGTTGGATAGATACGCTGGTCGAAAATCAGAAAGACCTTCCTGTTCATTATCAATCTGCTGCCGGCATAAATATTTCCGGTTGTTTGAAAGCGAAAGACAGAATGTTAGCAGGGCTGCGGGTCTTGGATGAAGATTCGGTTGCATGGACTGCGTTTTCTCTTGCAAACAGGGCAATGTTTATGCAACGAGTGCATCTAAAACTACAATCCGACACAGGAAACATTGACCGCTATCCCAGAGATGAGAAGCTTACAAAATTGCTTGATTCCTTGGATTACAGTGAACCTAACGGAATAACCGGCGACAACTATGCTTGGCGTTTGTTTCAGATAGCGTTTTTGCTGATGAGCATTGAATCTGTCACAAATGATTCTGCTCGTGACAGAAATATTGTGGATTTAATTTGGTTTCCTACCGGCGGCGGAAAAACAGAGGCGTACCTTGGATTGACCGCTTTTACCATATTGTTCAGACGCCTTGCTCATCTTCCCGAATCGGATGGTACAACTGTTATTATGCGCTATACCTTGCGACTACTTGCTGCACAGCAATTTACGAGGGCATCTACTCTTATATGTGCTTGTGAATATATTCGCAGCGATGCAGTGTCCCGCCGCCCTCGATACGGCAAATATCCGTTGGGAAATACCGAGATTACAATTGGCTTGTGGATTGGGGGGGAACATATCCCTAATACTAATGCGAAAGCAAAAGAGCATTTGAAAAAGCTTACTGATGCTCGAACGGATACCCTTCAATACGCAAAGGAGCAGCACAACAAATTTCAGGTATTGAAATGTCCTTGGTGTGGAACCAAATTAGTCAAAGATCGAGACGGGACAAAAATGATTGGAACTTTCGGTTACCGCATGAGAAACAACAGGCACTTTGAGCTGTTTTGCCCCCAAGAGAGTTGTTTCTTTAATCAGCAAGGGAAGCTTCCAATTCAAATTATTGATGAAGAACTGTACGCCTGCCCGCCCACGCTTCTTTTCGGCACAGTGGATAAGTTTGCAATGATTCCGTGGAAAAAGGATATCGGTGCGTTTTTTGCTGCCGGAACTGATAATCGTGCCCCTGATTTAGTCATTCAGGACGAGTTACATCTTATTTCTGGCCCGCTGGGTACAATGGTTGGTTTGTATGAGGCGGCAATTGATGCATTATGCACACGAAATGGCATTCGAGCAAAAATTGTTGCATCTACGGCAACAATCCGCAGAGCAAAAGAACAGTGTTCAGCTCTGTATAATCGTGAGATCAGTCAGTTCCCTCACCCCGGGCTGGATGCTGAAGACTCATTCTTTGCGAGAGAGTCAGCCATCAACTACGATAAAAATATCTATGGTCGGAAATATATCGGTCTTATGCCCTCCGGAAAAACTAAAGCCATGATGGAGGTGCGCTCAATTGCTGCACTGATGCAGGAGATAAATACAATGGATTTCCCTGATGACATTAAGGACAAGCTTTGGACACTTACGGTTTATTTTAACAGTTTGAAGGATTTGGGCAAGTGTTCAACTTTGGTGGACGACGATGTCAAAGATTTCATTAAAAGGACTGCATTCCGACTTGGAAGCGCAAAAGATGCCAGAATGGTTGCCCGAGCAGACGAACTGACAAGCCGGGTAAATACTACCCAATTGAATGAAACGCTGGACAAACTAGAAAAGCTCTGCTATTCGAAAGAAAACATTGAAAACAAGCGTTACCCTTCAAATGTGCTGTTGGCTACTAACATGATTTCAGTAGGTATAGATGTTGCCCGACTGAATGTTATGCTTTTGGTCGGGCAGCCCAAGTTAACCAGCGAGTACATTCAGGCTTCGAGCCGAGTCGGGCGCTCGTTCCCAGGTGTCGCTTTTGCGTTGTATGACGGCTCCAAAAGCAGAGATCGTTCACATTATGAGCAATTCAAACCTTATCACGAGTCGTTTTATAAACATGTAGAGCCGACAGGGGCGACACCTTTTTCAAAACCTGCGAGAGATCGTGCCCTTCATGCTGTAATGATTGCGATGGTTCGTGTTCTTGAAGATGAGCTCAGTGTAGAAAAGGGCGCAGCCAAGTTTAACCGCAAAGACTATGCGGCACGGATTGCAAAGCTTAAGAAATACATAACCGAGCGTGCATCGGATATTTCTAAACGAATGAATAACGAAATGGTTGATGATTCTTCGGAAATTGAACTTGAAATTGATTCGGTGTTTGAAAAGTGGGAACAACTCGCTGAGAACTTTGATGAAGATCACTTTTATTACGGAGAGAACTTCATAATCAAAGAACCTGATGACGGCGAAGGGCGACTTATGAAACCTTTTAACACGAGCCGCAACGATCCTGCATTCGATACAATGACATCGATGCGAAATGTTGATTCTACCGTTGCGGGAAATGTTTTGATATGGGAGGAGGTATAATCCATGGATTTGGAATCGGCAAAGAAAGTCCAATTGAACCGAATAACTCATTCCGTGCGTGCATCACAAGCGGTTTTTACAATACGGTGTAGGCGCAATGATTGATTTCCCCAATCAAACTTTGATGACTGCTGCACCAGAGTATTGGCGGGAGCAGGTTGTTCAAATACATGATGAGCGTCTTGAAAAAAAGTACTTCATGTTGATTACTTCGGACTTCCCGGTGGGCAAGATGATCCTCACTGTCGTGAAGGCATTTCGTATGCCCGTTTCCCAGAATGGTACTTTTGCCCGAAAATGCAGACGGTTTCAGCCAATCAGTGATTGGGTTTCTGATTACAAGAAGACAGCGACACAAAAAAAGGCTCAATAGCGATCCGGATATGGTTAAGTTTATGCAATGTCCGAAATGCAGGCAAGATCTTGTGGTCACTCGTATCATCGTTGCCTGTGAGTGTGGGCATATTGACGACTTTCCGTGGGCTAAATGGGTTCACTGCAAAAAAATATGTATGGCGGAGCGAAACCAATCTGTGCACGCCCCATCCTGACATTTAAGACCAGTGCGTCCTCTACCGAAGGGCTTGAAGGACTTACTGTTTCGTGTGAGTCTTGTGGTGCAAAAAGCAACACTCAAGGGAGCATTTGACAAGAACGCTTTGAAGGAACTTGATCAAAAAAATACGAAGGCAAATACAATTTTTCGCTGTACAGGACGACATCCGTGGAAACATACAAAAAGACAAATGTGTGGCATATCCGAAAGTGTTGCAAAGAGGCAGTTCTTCTGTTTATTTTTCCAATCACAGTGAGTTCGCTTGTTATCCCGCCGTACTCGAGCCTAATTACAAAAAAATCGAGGATAGTACCGCTTTTTGCGGAGTGTAAGGGTATTATCGCTGGTTACAAAACGAAATAGAGCAGTATCTAAAGAATTATTGCCGCAATTGATTCAGGAGACAATAGGAGATTATGCTCAGAAAATAGCAATAGAAAAAGGAATAGCAGCAGAAAAAGGTGCAGCCGATTTTTGGAGAGAAAATGGGTTGTTCCGCCCAGCGAAGAAGAATATCTTACCACAAGCGTAAAAATACCGAGCAGAAGAGTACGAGGCACTTAGCGGCGAAGTGTCGATGACAACTGATGACTATGGAGACTTCCTGCGTGAAGGAACAGAGATTTCAAATTATGCAATTCCGTTTGTAAGAAACATCTCCTTAATACATAAAGTTCGGGAAGTTCAAGCACTTGTTGGTTTTTTTCCAGACTTAAGCCCGTTGAGGCTAACATGGGCGATAACTCTTCGGATTACATCGTTTCTGTCAAGCAGCAGGAAACTAATTGGTATCCTGCTTATGAGGTTCGAGGTGAAGGGATTTTTTTATTGAATTTGATGAACATGCAATTTCAAAATGGCAAGACAATAACCCGGAAATTCAGCACAGAGTCGATGTTCTGAACGAGAACTATCGTAAGTCATTTATAGGACAATCGAGGCCGAGAATAATAACTGCAAAAATTCCTCCTGTTGCATACGATTTCACATGCGCTGATTAAGCAACTGAGTTTTGAGTGCGGATACAGCATTGCTTCATTGAAAGAACGCTTGTATTGCAGCGAACCTGCCGACGGAAAGCAAATGTCAGGAATCTTCATTTATACTGCAAGCGGAGATTCGGAAGGTACTATGGGAGGTTTGGTACGGCAAGGTCGTGCTGATACATTCCCCGAAATATTCAAAAAAGCGATGGAAGAATCAATGACTTGTTCCAACGATCCTGTATGTAGCCTCAGCATGGGACAGGGACGCGATTCGCTCAATTTGTCTGCATGCTATTCGTGTTGTCTGATTCCTGAAACGAGCTGTGAAGAGTTCAATATTTTCTTGGATAGAGGAACTATTGTCGGCACTTATGAGAACCGTGAGATGGGGCTCTATAGCAAGCAATTGCACGGTGCTGCTCCTTGGAAGGAGAATAGTGTTTCTGAAGACAACTATGATGCAAGTCCAAGAAGCAGAGCACATGTTATCATTACAGACCAAGGGACAGATTTAAGAGACTCTGCCTATGCTGAAATATGGATAGATCTTAAAGCATGGGCTGTCGATGCAAAAGAGAGAGCATTACTTTCTGAATTGGAAAACAGTAGCGAATTGTTTTTACTAAAGGAAAAACCGTATAGGGACTGCATATTCCAAATAGACGGAAATGAAGAACAGTACAAATGTGACCTTTTTTGGAAAGAGTCACAAGTTGCACTATTCACTTCGGATAATGATGATTGTTACGAAGCAGCAAAAAACTACAACATTCATTGCATTTATTGCGCAGATGGCACGGTTACTGTCAGAAAAATACTTGATGCGTTAAAGGAGCGATAATATGGCGATAATGATTCCAGAGAAGCCTCGAGACTTTGACCCGGCAAGCCAAGAAGGACTAATATTCGATGCATTAGCACTTCTTCCTGAAGAGTACTATGTATTTCACTCTTTCCGGATCACTGATACAAGAGATGGTACCTTTCGTGAAAGCGAAACAGATTTTGTTATTTTTAATAGTACTAAGGGTGTTATCTGCTTGGAAGCCAAAGCTGGTCAAGTGAGGTATGAAAGTGGCTGTTGGCTTTATGGCAGAGGTATTCCGATGCATAACGGCGGACCATTTAATCAGGCAAGTGCCAACAAATACAAACTGATGAGATATATATCCGACAGCAACATGGCGTTTGTTTTGGAAAAATGTAGGTTTTTTCATGCCGTATGGTTTCCGTCTGTGAGTAATGACCGGTTGAAAAACATGACTTTACCATCGGAAGGCGACAAGGCTCTTGTCCTGACCAAAGAAGCACTGTCTAATCCCAAAGAGTTTGTTGACAAGATCTATGCACTGCAATTGCCAAGCCATATTGAAACAAAACTGAGCGAGATCGAAAGCAAACTATTGGTCAGAGAAATCTTCTGCCCACAGTTCAATGTATTCCCATCTGCATCTTTTGAAGCGGATTTGAAGAAAATCGTATTTCATCGTCTTTTGGATGAGCAAGCTGGAATTTTGGATTTCCTCGATGAACAGCTGACAGCTGCGGTCAATGGAGCCGCTGGAACCGGAAAAACAATGATTGCGGTTGAAAAAGCCCGCAGACATGCAGTTGCCGGAGAACGGGTGTTGTTTCTGTGCTTTAATGCTCAATTGAAAGAATACTTAAAAGTTAACTACGCAAGAGATCTCGTTAGTTACTACACTATTGCTGGATTCGCCTGCAAGACCTGCAATACGGTAAAACCGGACTATGATGAACTTAAAGCCAAACTTGAAGATTACTATATATCAGGCTCCTTCCCTTATAAGCATGTTATTATTGATGAAGGGCAGGATTTCGGAAGCGAGGCAATAGAAGAAACGGATATTATTCAGCTTATCCACGATATAATAGTTGATGCGGGTCAAGGCGGAACATTCTATGTCTTTTATGATCGGTTACAGTTGATACAAGCAAGAGAGATGCCCAAATTTATAGGCGACTTGGATTGCCGATTGACACTATACCGGAATTGCAGGAATACCGAAAATATTGCCGTAACTTCTTTGCGCCCAATTACTGAGCGAAAACCAAAAGTGTTCGAGGGGGCAGTAAAAGGCATGCCCGCAAAAATTCACTTTTGTGATTCTATTCAGGACGAAAGAGAACGAATTGATTCAATAATTGATGAGCTTGCTGCTGACGGGTATCGAGATATTGTTCTTTTGACATGCAAAACAGAGACGACGAGTATCTTGAGCGCTTCTGTTAATAATGGAAAGTATCGCAACAAATATTTGTTCACTACATGCCGAAAGTTCAAGGGGCTTGAAGCCGATGTCGTGGTTCTGCTTGATGTTGATAAGAACACTTTTGACCAAGAAAATGTTCTGATTTTCTATGTCGGTACTTCGCGCGCTCGAATCAAACTCGAAATTACTGCCATATTAAGTGATGACGAATGCAAAGAAATACTCGTATCAGTTCTGAATTATCAAGGAAAAGTCCGCAGAGCGAAGAAAGACTTTGCTGGAGCTCTCAATGCTGTTGGGAGTTTGGATACCTAACTCGAGGAGGGAAAAAAGTCTGTAAATAAATAATCATAAGGTCTTCTATGGTACAATGAAAAATCATGGAGGGCCTTTAATTATGGCAAAAAGAGAAAGAAAACCGGTACATCACGTTCAAATGACTGACGGTAAACGAGCTATCATCCAGCAACTTTTGCAAGAATACGACATTCAAGACGCAAAAGATATTCAAGATGCATTAAAGGATTTATTGGGTGGAACCATCAAAGAAATGATGGAAGCGGAAATGGATCATCATCTTGGATATGAAAAATCTGAACGAACTGATTCATTGGACGAGGTACGAGACTACAGGAATGGCTATAAGACCAAACAAGTTAATTCCAGATTTGGCAGCATGGACATTGAGGTTCCTCAAGAGCGTTTGTCTGAGTTTGAGCCTCAAGTAGTAAAAAAGCGTCAAAAAGATATTTCTGATATTGACCGAAAGATTATTTCCATGTATGCAAAGGGACTAAGCACAAAGCAAATTTCCGAAACATTAATGGACATCTATGGTTTTGAAGCCTCAGAAGGTTTTATTTCCGATGTTACAGATAAGATTCTGCCACAGATTGAAGAATGGAAAAATAGACCCTTATCGGCCATTTACCCTATCATTTTTATTGATGCCATCCACTTTTCTGTCAGAGACGATAGCGTTATTCGTAAGCTGGCTGCTTATGTTGTGCTTGGAATTAATCTCGAAGGAAAAAAGAAGTTCTATCCTTAGTTATTGGCGAAAATGAAAGCAGTAAATACTGGCTATCCGTATTAAATGCTCTGAAAAATAGAGGAGTACAAGATATCCTGATCCTTTGTTCAGACGGACTTACCGGAATAAAGGATGCGATTACAGCTGCATTTCCAAAAACAGAGCAGCAACGCTGTATTGTACATATGGTGAGAAATACCATGAAATACGTGGCAAACAAAGACATGAGAAATATGTCTAAAGATTTAAAGGCAATTTATACTGCGGCAGATGAAAAGTCCGCTCTGGCACAGCTGGACAGGGTAACAGAAAAGTGGAAAGGCTTATATCCCTATGCCATGAAACGATGGCATGAAAACTGGGATGCTATTTCTCCGATATTTAAGTTTTCAAAAGATGCTAGAACTACCTTTTACACGACCAATGCTATTGAATCACTGAATTCTACTCTTCGGCGGCTAAATCGGCAACGTAGCGTCTTTCCAAGCTCTCAAGCACTGTTAAAAGCCCTTTATCTGGCGACTTTTGAGGCTACAAAAAAATGGACGATGCCTATTCGAAACTGGGGCAAAGTCAGGGGAGAAATGGCAATAATGTATCCCGATCGAATTCCTGAATAACAAAAAATCAGCTGTCTTGTCAAGGGTAAACAGAACGCTCAGCTCTGCTGAGCGCCCTTGACATTCCAACTGATTTTTGTTAGATAGTAACCAATGCTTGAACAGCAGTTTGTGCTGTTCAAGCAACGTAACTTTCATAGAAGACCATCATTTACAGAAAAAATTTCAGACTCGAGGGGACAGACATTTTGGAGAGCCTATACGGCTAATCTGAGAAAATGTTTGTACCCTCCTCTCTCTTAAAAGCATATGTAAGAATCTTTATGACCCAAAGAACTTTGTGCAATGGGATTTCTTAGCCCTGCTCCATCAAGGATTCCTCCACCTTCATCATAATGGCGCATTCCATTCTCTTTCGGAAAAGCTTACAGCCATACTCATAAGTACCGGCAATATCTCCGGTAGAGTGGTAGGCATTTGCGGCACAGCCTCCGGCGCAATATAGCTTTGCCCAGCATTTTCCGCAGTCCTCTCTGGTATAGACATTGGTATTTCGGAATTCTTCTCTGGCTTCTTCCTTGGTGATACCGTTCCAAATATCTCCCAGCTTATATTCCATGTCGGATACGAACTGGTGACAGGGGTAAAGCTCCCCCTGGGCGGAAACCGCCATATATTCGGTTCCGGAACCGCAGCCGGAGATTCTCTTATAAATGCAGGGGCCTCTGTCCAAATCCACCATGTAATGGTAGAAGGTTACAGGATCTCCCGCCTTTTTTCTGCGAAGGAGGTCCAGTGCCAGCTTTTCATATTGCTCATAGAGGATGGGCAAATCTTCCTCGGTTAGAGCTGAGGGCTCTCCCGGCTTTAAAACAACCGGTTCCATGGACAGCTCTTTAAAGCCCAGCTCATCCGCCATGTGGGCAATATCTTCCGTAAAATCCGTATTAAAATGGGAGAAGGTTCCTCTCATGTAGTACTCCTTGTCCCCACGTTTTTCCACAAAACGCTGGAACTTGGGGACAATTTGATCGTAGCTTCCCTTTCCCTTTCGATCCACACGGAAACGGTCATTGACTTCCTTTCGTCCATCCAGACTTAAAACCACGTTATGGCATTCTTCATTTGCCCAATCCATGATTTCCTCTGTAAGTCCCACCCCGTTTGTGGTTAGGGTGAAACGGAAATTCTTTCCCTTTTCCTTCTCGATGGAGCGGGCATAGGCCACCAGGTCCTTACAAACCTGGAAGTTCACCAAAGGCTCTCCACCAAAGAAGTCCACCTCTAAATTTCGGCGAGTGCCGGAATTTTCAATGAGAAAATCCAGGGCTCTTTTTCCGGTTTCAAAGCTCATAAGCCCTGACTCTCCGTGATAATGCCCTTGGGAGGCAAAGCAGTAGGAGCAAGCCAAGTTACAGCTGTGGGCTACCAAAAGGCAAAGAGCCTTAATCACATTACCGCTGTGGGACTTTAACTTTCCCGCTAAAGGCGCATAGTTGTCTTTAGTAAAGAGCTTTTTGCTTTCGATTAATTCATCTATATCCGAAAAGCAGTCCTGAAAGTCCTGTTCTGTACTCTCCGGAAATTCCTCTTTAAGCTTTTGGAGAGTTTCTTCTCTGGAAAGTCCTTTTTCCAAATAGCCGATGGCATCATAAGTCATAGGATCCGTAACATGGATGCTTCCGCTGTATACATCCAAAACAATGTGTCGTCCATTCATCAAATACTGGTGAATCATTTACCCTTCCTTCTATAAAACAAATGTATACATAAAATTAATGTATAAACTATATCAGTATAAAGATAATCAATGTCTAAAGATAATCAATGCCTAAAGATAGTGTTTCAATCAATGGCGAAAAAAAAGAACTGTGTCTGCACACAGCTCCTTCTTTTGAGAAATCCTTAGTTGTTTTCGTTCTCGCAGTTTTGATTTGCGATACCGCAGCTGGTCTTACAAGCAGATTGACAAGATGTTTGACACTCTCCGCATCCGCCGTGCTCAACGCTCTTCTCTAAATCTCTGGTGCTTAAGGTAATAATGTGCTTCATTTCTATCCCTCTTTCTCCTGAATGCTTTTTCAAGCAATTTATTTACTCCTGCATTTTACCTGTTACGCTAAAACTTTGTCAAGATTGGAAAGGGATTTTCTTTCCCTTTAGAGGAAAATATGGTAGTCTTAGAGGGACAAAAATGAATTTGCTTACCATAAAGGAGTGAGTCTATGGGATTGATAAAAGCAGGTAAAGAAGCGGGAATTTCCGTTTTAGCAGATCAGTGGAGAGAGTATTTCTATTGTTCTTCCTTAGATAATGATACCCTCATGACCAAGGGGCAGAAGAGAATTGGACAAAACAGTTCCAATACTCGAGCTTCAGACAATATTATTTCCAACGGTGCTGTCATTGCCGTAAACGAAGGACAGTGTATGCTGATTGTGGAGCAGGGTGCCATCGTGGAGCTGTCTGCAGAGGCAGGAGAGTTTGTTTCGATTCCTCCACGGAACCCAGTATTTTCTACGGCCCACTGGGCGAAAGCGTAGTAGAAAGCTTTAAGACCTTTATGAAGCGTTTGAGCTTCGGCGGAGACACGGCAAAGGATCAACGCATTTATTTCATTAATCTCAAGGATATTGTGGGTAATAAATATGGTACCGTAAACCCCATTCCTTTTAGAGCGGTGGATCCCAACATTAATCTGGACATAGAGATTTCCCTTCGCTGTCACGGAGAATATGCTTATAAGATTACGGACCCTGTACTCTTCTATAGGAATCTTGCGGGCAATGTGGAGGGGGATTATAAGAAGGAAGAGGTGGAGTCTCAGTTAAAGTCTGAGCTTTTAACCAATTTACAGCCGGCCTTCTCCCGTATTTCCGAACAGGGAATCCGCTACCACAGCATTCTTAGCCATACGGATGATATTGCTCATGCCTTAAATGATATTCTTTCCAGTACCTGGGGAGGACATTACGGTATTAAGATTACCAGCTTCGGTATCAGCTCCATCAAGGCACCGGAAGAAGATGAGAAGATGATTAAGGAAATGCAGAGAGATGCTGTTTTCCGGGATCCCAGAATGGCGGCGGCTTATCTTTCCAAGGCTCAGGGAGATGCCATGAAGCTGGCTGCAGGTAATACCGCTACAGGGCCTATGATGGCTTTTGCGGGAATGAATATGGCAAACCAGACCGGCGGTTTCAATGCTTCCGAGCTTTTCTCCATGGGGGCAAATCAGGGGAATCCACAGGCTGGACAAAATACCGCTAATCAGGCAAATGCAGGAGCTCAGGGAAGCATCTTTGGACAGGTAAGTGTTCCTATGCAAGAAACTGCAAACGGTGCCGTACCGACTGCAGAAGCAGGCACAGTGGAGGATTGGACCTGCGGAAAATGCGGTCATACCCATAATACCGGCAAGTTCTGCTCCGAATGCGGAGAGGCAAGAGCGGATAAATGGGATTGTCCGGAGTGCGGACATACCGGCAATGTAGGAAAGTTCTGCCCGGAGTGCGGACATAAAAGATAAAATATAGACCGGACTGTGAAGAAGAAAGGGCAGAATAGAGACTTTCTTTTTCACAGTTTTTCTATATAGAAACAGCTATAGGGTAAAATTCTTGACTTATGTTCTTAAGGATGGAGGACGATATGGATAAAGAGTTACTGGGCTGGCTTTCTCCCAAGGGAGATTTCTTTCCTACAGACTGGGGAAAGCATTGTATGGAAGCGGAAAGAATTTTAATGAAATTAGGGCTATATGAGGAATTTCAAAGCAAAGCCTATTCAATGCCGGAGATTTTTTAAGTGGAAGAGGCTATGTGCTTTTGCATAATCCCAGTAAGAAAAAACTGATGGCTACAGCGCTTTGCCCTCTTAGTAAGGCGCAAAGAGATTTTCTTTACGGATATTTTTTGGAGTTGGGAAGAGGAAGAGAAGCGGAATATTATTTAGAAGAGGCCTTCTAAAAGCTTGTGCCGATTTAAGCCCTTCATGCAAAGGAACAGAGCCGGCTTATATTTTCGCGAAAAAAAGGTGATAATGTATAGAAGAGTTAAAGCTTTAAGCGAAAATATGAAATTCTTGTTGTAGAGGCGGGGAAATTCCTATGCTTTTTGCGCCTTTACGAATAAAAAAAAGAAGAGTATGATAGGCACTTAAAGTTATGTGATTTAAAGGAGGAAAAAGCATGGCACTCGTAATTCCAAAGGACTATTCCCCAAGGCTCAGCGTTCGGGAAACCCAAGAAGCAATTAAATATATCAGAGATACTTTCCAAAAGGAGTTTGGAAAGGAGATGAATTTATCCAGAATTTCCGCGCCCCTTTTTGTGGAGAAGAGCTCCGGACTTAATGATAATTTGAACGGTGTGGAAAGACCGGTGTCCTTTGATGTGCCATGGAAGAAAGATGAAGTGGTGGAGGTTGTCCAGTCTCTGGCAAAGTGGAAGAGAATTGCTTTACAGCGTTATAATTTCCAGATAGGCGAAGGCCTTTACACCAATATGAATGCCATTCGCCGGGATGAGGAATTGGATAACCTGCATAGCTGCTATGTGGACCAGTGGGACTGGGAAAGAGTTATCGGAAAAGACGAAAGAACGGAAGAAGTATTACAGAATACGGTAAGAGACATTTTCCGTATTATCAAGCATATGGAGCATGAGGTTTGGTATAAGTATCCGGATGCTGTGAAGAAGCTGCCGGAGGAGATTTACTTTATTGACTCTGAGGAACTTCTCAAGAGATATCCGAATCTAAGTCCGAAGGAAAGAGAAAATGCAATTACCAAAGAGCACGGCTGTGTCTTTATTCAAAGAATCGGAGATAAGCTCAGTAACGGGGAACCCCATGACGGTAGAGCTCCGGACTATGATGATTGGAGCTTAAACGGAGACATCCTCTTCTGGTTTGAAACCTTAAATTGTGCTTTGGAGATTTCTTCCATGGGAATCCGTGTGGATGAAAAGGCCTTAGAGAGACAGCTCAAGCTATCTCATAATGAAGATAGGGCAAAACTTCCTTACCATAAGATGCTTTTGGAAGGAAAGCTTCCCCAGACCATCGGAGGCGGTATCGGACAGAGCAGACTTTGTATGTTGCTTTTGGACCGTGCCCATGTGGGAGAAGTACAGGCATCCATTTGGCCGGAGGAGATGCGGAAGCTTTGCGAGGAGAATAATATTTTCCTTTTATAATACGTTTGTCAAATTTAAAATTGCTTATTTTAAGCAATAGAATAAGCGGAGACCCTTTGTAGGGGCTCCGCTTTTCTGCATTATAGCTCTAAAACAGGGGCACGCTCTCGCTAACTTCGGCACGTAGCTGTACTAAGCGAAAAGCTGCACTTCGCTTGCTTTTCGCAAGTACAGACGGCCTCAGATTACCCCTATTTCAGACTATAAATGCAGAAAAGCTGGGACAATGGTCATCCACCGTTTGGAAACGGTATCTTTTGTAAATAATAGCTTATTCACTTTATCGTATTCGCTATATATGCAAATTGATATTTGCCATGCCAACACGGTTTTTTCTTCGAAAAAAATAGTTAGGAAATTCCGACTGCTTTTTTAGCTAATTCATCGGCTCTTTCGTTAAAGTAGTCTCCGCTGTGTGCTAAAACCTTATGGAAGGTGATTTTGATTTGCTTTTTGGTAGGAAAGCATTTTTTCTCTATATTCTATGGTTTTTTCTTTATTGCATTTCCATCCTCCCTTTGCCCAGGAGGCGATGCCTTGGTAGTCATGGAATATGGCGATGGAGGAGTAGCCTTTTTCTACCGCCAGGGAAGCTGCCTTTAAGGCTCCCAATATTTCTCCGGAAACATTTCTCATGCTTTGGTAGCTTTCTTCCCGGCCTGAATCAAAGTATTCTTCGATATTTCCATTCTTTTCAATGAAAACCACACCGTATCCGTAGACGCCACTGTCCTTTTCAAAGCTTCCGTCCACATAGGCAATACAGTCTGTCTTGGTGCTCTGAAAAAGCTCTTCTATGGCCGGAAGTGAACCGTCTTGTGCAGGAAGAAGCCCTTCCTTCCCTTTTTCTTCCCGGAAAGAAGGCGTTTTTGAACCTAAGCCAAGAGAGGTCATGCCGGAGGAGCTATATGGCTTTGAATTGCCGTTTCCGTTTATATAGGCTTCCGCCTCTTCCCTGGTTTTCCATTTTTTAAATTGGGCATTGGGATAGCCCTTTACCTGTTTTTCACATTCTGCCCAGCTATCGTATATTCCCGGATTTTCTCCGATTTTTACCGCGTAATAATAAGCCATGATAGACATTCCCTTTCTTCCTCTTTATACTGGTGGAGGAGAAAACATTGGATTTTCAACATTATTTTTTCAAAGGAAAACTGAGATATTGAAATTCTACTAGCTGAGAGATAGAAATCCAGCAGCAGATTTCCTTTGAATGCATAGTGAATATACACTAAAAGCTTTTAAAAAGTATATAGAGGAGTTGAAAATGGGAAAGAAAATCAAGGCAGTACTATTTGACTTGGATGGAACTTTGGTCAATACCTTAGCCAGTCTGAAAAGAAATATGGATCTGACCATGGAGCATTTTTCTTTGGAGGGTGTCAGTCTGGAGGAAACCAAGAAGTTTGTGGGTGTGGGAACCAAGAAATTTGTGGAAAGAAGCCTGGAAAAGAATGCTCAGATTTGGTATGAAAAGGCGGAAAAATGGGAAGCAAAGGATGAGGAAAAGGCCATGGACCTGGATCTTAAGGGGGATGAGGTTATGGAGCTTTTACGAAGAGGCCTATGAATATTATCGCTCCATTTTTTTCCGGAAAATTGTACCTATCAGGCGGAGCCCTACCCCGGAATTCCTGCCTGCCTGAAACGCTTGGAGGAAAAGGGAATTTCCAGAGTTTGCATTACCAACAAACCTAAGGAAGAGGCGTCCATTATTTTGAACAAGGTATTTGCTCCCGACAGCTTTACCCTGGTACTGGGAGATAATGGAAATATGCCTTTAAAACCGAATCCGGATATGCTTCTTGCGGTTTGCAAAGAACTGGGAATTTCTCCCGAGGAGGCCATCATGGTGGGAGATACCAAGACGGACCTGGATGCGGCGAAAAATGCGGGGATGCTCAGCATTGGCTGTCTTTATGGCTTTCGGGATAAAAAGGAGCTGCAGGAGCATGGGGCAAAATATCTTGTGAAGGACGGAGAAGAGCTGTGGCAGGTCTTGGAGGAGAATTTTTTGGAAAAATGATTGAATCTTTCTAAAGAAAGTTAAGTATAGCTAACTTTATACCGCGCTTATATTGACAAGGTCGGAGATTATCGTAAAATAGCGTTTGTATCTATAGAAAAAATGTATTCATCCCAAAGGAGGATTTTATGACAAAGATTGATATTATTTCAGGCTTCTTAGGAGCCGGAAAAACTACATTTATACAGAAATTACTTTCCGATGCTTTAAAAGGGGAAAATGTTGTTCTTATCGAGAATGAATTCGGTGAGATCGGCGTGGACAGCGGCTTTTTAAAGAATGCGGGAATTGAAATCAGGGAAATGAACCAGGGCTGTATTTGTTGCTCTTTAGTGGGAGACTTTGAAAGCTCCTTGAAGGAGGTTATTGAGCAGTATCATCCTGACCGCATTTTGATTGAGCCCTCCGGAGTGGGAAAGCTTTCCGATATTTTATCTGCGGTAAAGACCGTTTCCGAGAATCTGGATGTAAAGCTGGATGGTGCGGTAACTGTAGTGGACGCTACAAAGGCAAAGCTGTACAACAAGAATTTCGGTGAGTTTTTTGATGATCAGATTCGTTTTGCCACTTCCGTTGTACTGTCCAGAATGGATATTGCTTCCGGAGAGAAGGCTTCTGAGGCCGTAAATATTGTTCGGGGCATCAATCCTCATGCTAACCTGATTACCACAGCCTTGGCGGAATTAAGCGGAGAGAAGCTTCTGGAAATCATCGGTAAGGAAGAGAATCTGGAAGAGGAGCTTTTGGCAGAGGTAAAGGCGAAAGCCGCTCATCACCATGAGCATCATCATGACCACGAGCATCATCATGAACATCACCATGAGCACGGAGAGTCCTGTGGTTGCGGCTGTCACGATGATGAAGAGCATGAGCATCATCACCATCATGAGCATGATGAGTCCTGCGGCTGTGGTTGCCATGATGAGGAACATGAGCACCATCACGAGCATGATGAGTCCTGCGGCTGTAGCTGTCATGATGAAGAAGAGCATGAGCATCATCACCATCATGAGCATAATGAGTCTTGCGGCTGTGGTTGCCATGATGAGGAACGTGAGCACCATCACCATCATCATGAAGGCTGCGGATGCGGTCACGACCATGATGCGGATGAAATTTTTGACAGCATCGGTTTGGAAGTATTTAAGAAGGTAGACAGAAATCATTTGGCAGAGATTTTAGAGGAAATGGCTGAAGGCTGTGCTTACGGCGGCATTGTCCGTGCAAAGGGTATGCTGGCTTGCACAGACGGCACTTGGGTAAACTTTGATTTGGTGCCGGAACAGGTGGAAATCCGTGAGGCAGGTCCTGAAAATATCGGAAAGTTCGTGGTTATCGGAACTGAGCTGCAAAAGGACAAGATTAAGGCTTTGTTTAACGACTAATTTTTAAATTTAAAAAAAGTTCTCCGAAAAGGAATAGGTTTATTTTTTTCTTTTTCGGAGAAGAATGCATAAAACGGAAGGAGAGTAGAATGGGAGAACAATGGGAAGCGGAGGGAGAAGGCATTCCTGTCTTTTTGATTAACGGTTTTTTTAGAGTCGGGAAAAAGCAGCTTCATTCAATTTACCATGGAGCAGGAATATTTTCAGACCGAGGGAAATACCCTCCTTCTTCTTTGTGAGGATGGGGAAGTGGAATATGATCCCATTAAGCTGGCAGCGCATCATACCACGCCGGTGTATATGGAAAATATTACGGATTTCCAAGAAGAAAAATTGCAGGCTTTGGCAAGACAGTATAAGGCGGAGAGAGTCTTGATCGAGTGGAACGGCATGTGGAACCAGGATGATTTATACGGCGGTCCCATGAGCGAAGAGGTGCTGGCAAAACAGCAAAATCGTGAGCCGAAGTATCAGGTATCTATGCCGAAGGATTGGTTTTTATATCAGGTAATCACGATTTTAGACGGCTCCAGCCTGAAGCTGTATCTTTCCAACATGCGTTCTTTCCTTGGGCAAATGCTTCGTCATGCGGAACTGTGCATCGTGAACCGTTGCGATAATCTGTCCAATGAAGAATTGGTGGATTACCGTAGAAAGATTCGTGCCATGGGCCAGAATGCCATGATTTTACTGGAGGATAAAAACGGAGAAATCCCCCAGACCGCTCTTCCGGAAGACCTGCCCTATGATCTTGGACAGGATGCCATTACTTTAGCAGATGAAGATTATGGTACCTGGTTCTTGGACTGCATGGAGAATCCGGAGCGCTATCTGAATAAAGAAATCACATTTTCCGCTATGATTTTAAAACGGAAAAATATGCCGGAGAATGAATTCGTTCCCGGGCGAATGGCGATGACCTGTTGTGCGGAGGATATGACCTTCCTGGGATTTATCTGTAAGGGAGACAAGAAATTAATTGCTCCCTTCTCAACCAGAGACTGGGCAAAGCTCACTGCGAAGGTGAAGCTGGAGGAACGGGAAGAATATCATGGCATAGGGCCGGTTTTACATTTGGAAAAGATTGCCAGAACCGGAGAAATCAAGGAACCTGTGAATTTCTAACTATTTCTTATAGGAATATAAAAGATATTTTTTTAGAAATAAGTAAGAAAGCCTTGCGAAATTATATTATTTTTTTGTATACTAGGAGTGATAATTTAACAAGGGCAGGATTTGTATGGATGCAAGATGCCCTACAACTTAAAGGAGGACTTACTATGTCATATCTACAGATCTTTGCACTATTAGGAGCATTTTTAATCCCGTTTATCTTGGTTTGGCTGATTTGCTACGGCTTAGAGGCTTATGCACTTTATACTCTGGCTAAGAACAACGGTCAGGAGGATAAGGCGATTTTAGCATTTATTCCCTACATAAACCGTGGACTTTATGCTTATTTCGCAGGAGACCAGGTGATGTTTGGAACACCGGTTCCCACGATTGCCAGTGCCGCAATCATGGGTCTGCTTCCTCTTCTCGGTGGATTTATTGGCGGTATCGTTAATTATATTTGTATAGTCGTGATTATTATCGTTTCTATTTACAATTACAAAGCCGTATACAGCAAGATGAGCAGCGTTTCCGATTCTACTCTTTTCGGTGTTTTGGCTGCTGTAATTTCCCTTTGCCGCGTAATCTTCATTTTCCTTCATAGAAATGATATTCTGGTAGATGACGGAGAAATCGTAGAATAATATTTCTTCTCACCAAGCTTTGGCACTTTTGTACCGGCTCCAAAAGTTAGACCCAAGAATCTAACCTTGGAAGCCGGTATTTTTATAAATATTTTTACAGCCAAAGAGAGTCGGGGATACTGCTTTGATAGGGTTTTAAGGAAAATGTTTTATCCATCTACAGTTGTAGGGACGGGAGATAATATGAATCAGGTAGAAAGTATTGAAAATGAAATTCGGGTTTGGAGCTTCCAGAATTTTGGAAATGGTTTGGCTCTGGGGCTTACCCGTTTTCTGGGGAAATTTTTATTGGCGCTGGTTCTGTTTTTGATCGGCCGTTTTGTCATCAAAAAGCTGGGGCAAATTCTTCCGAAAACCCCTATTTCCGGAAAGATTGATCCTACCGTTAGGAATTTTTTCTTTCGAGCGATTGTACTGTGCCTGTATTTGGTTTTAGGCATTAGCTGTGTCAGCATTCTGGGGGTTCCCATTGCTTCCGTTATCACGCTTTTGGCCTCTGCCGGTGTGGCTGTAGGCTTAGCATTACAGGGCTCCCTGTCCAATCTTGCGGGAGGGATTATGCTTTTGCTGTTCCGTCCCTTTAAGGTGGGGAATTATATCAAAAGCGGTACGGATGAAGGTACGGTGCAGGAGGTGAGTATCTTCTATACTGTTATTCTTTCTCCGGATAACAAGCGTATTTCCATCCCCAACGGCAGCCTGATGAATGCCAACATCATTAATTACAGTGCGGAGCGTTTCCGGAGAGTGGATTTGATTTACCAGCTTGGTCGGGATGAAGATGTAGAAAAGATTAAGGGATATTTGGAGGCTTGTATTCAGGACGATGAGCTGATCCGAAAATACCCGGAGCCCTTTGTAGGGCTTACCGCGGTGGGAAGAGATTATTTGGAATTCAGTGTGCGTCTTTGGGTGGATACCCCATCTTACTGGACCCTGTATAACCGAATCAATGAGAAAGTCGCCATCAAATTCGCTAAGGAAAATGTGCTTTTGCCCAGCACAGCTATTAAAAATATACAAAATTGATTTTCTTTGCAATAAAATGCCCTCTCTATGCATTGTATTTATGAAAGGACGAAAAACATGATCAATGTGAGTATGCTGATTGCGGATTTTCCCGGGCAGGAAGAAATAGCGGATGAACTGATTTTCTCCCTGGCAAAGGGAAACCGGGAAGCGCTAAAAATCATATATGAGAAAAGCATCAATGCATTGTATGCCTACGTTCTTTCATTAACGAAAAATAAGTATGACACAGAGGATGTTTTGCAGGAAACCTATGTAAGCATTGCAGAAAATGCAGCTTCCTATCATGGGGGAAATAAGGCGATGGCATGGATATTCCGAATTGCCAAGAATTTCACCCTGATGCATTTCCGAAAAGAGAAGAACAAAGAAAGTATTCATGAAGTGGAAGAGGCGGTGGATGCCAAATATTCCTTTTCCTTCGTGGAAAATGCTGACCACAGAATGCTTTTGGAATCCGCCATGGAAATATTGGAGGAAGAGGAACGACAGATTCTTTTTCTTCATGCTGTGGCAGGCTGGAAGAATCGGGAAATTGTGGAGTATTTAGGAAAAAACTTAAATACGGTTTTATCCAAATACCAAAGGAGCATTAAGAAGCTGCAGGAGCACTTAGGAAAGGATGAGTAAGATGAAGCAGGAAAATATGGAAAAAGAGCTTCAAGAGGCTGTTCAAAATCTTATCCCTAATGACTTATTTACTAGGATTACCGCAGAACTGGATTCCAAGGAAGAGGGTGCAAAGATGGAAAAAGTGCTGGTAAGAAGAATTGAAAGGAAGAGTACAAGTCCAGGATTAAAAACAGTGATGCAGTTGGCAGCAGCTTGCGTAGCTTTGGTATTGCTAGTTGGGGGAATCTTTTATTACAGAGGAAACTTGATGGTGGATAGCTTGGTGGATCTGGATGTGAATCCGGGAATTGAGCTTCTTACCAACCAAAAGAACCGCGTATTAGAAGCTTATGCAACCAACGGCGACGGTGATAAGGTTCTTTCCGGTATGGATTTACATAATGTGGATTTACAGGTGGCATTAAATGCTATCGTAGGTTCCATGGTGCAGCAAGGCTATATGACGAAGGACACCAAGGGCGTATTGGTAACCGTGCAGAATAAGGATCAGAAGAAGGCGGATACTCTTCGTAAGCTGGTGGTGAAAGAAATGGAGATAGCTTTGTCCACAGAGGACATGAATGCAGCAGTCTTTCATCAGGTGATTTCCACTCAGAATAACAATGCTTCCGCATTTGCCAGGAAAAATAACATTTCCTTAGGAAAGGCTGTGTTCGTACTGAACCTTGCCAATAAGGCCAGATCCTTAGATGCCAAAGAGCTGGCAAAGATGAAGATTTCCGAAATTGCAAAGCTGGTAGCTGATAAGAACATCGATATCCGTGACATTATTGAGTATGATTCCGATGACAGCCTCTGGGAAAATATTGCAGATGCTATTGAGGATATTAATGAGGGAGACGATGACTACATCGTAGTAACAACCCAGCAGGGATCTACTCAGGCGGTTCAGGTTCAGCCTACAGAAACTCAGGCGGCTGTACAGACACAGGCTCAGACTCAGGCGGCTACGCAAACTCAGCCACAGACGCAGCCACAAACTCATGCGCAGACTCAGCCTCAAACAAAGCAACAGACTCAGGCACAGGCTCCCCAGAGAATCAGTGCAGACAAGGCGAAGGCTATTGCCTTCGGACATGCCGGGGTTTCCGCAGGACAGGTTAGAGACTTGTCCGTTGAGTACGATGATGACGGTGTATATGAGATTGACTTTAAAGTAGGGAATACAGAGTACGATTACGAAATCGGTACTACAGACGGTTCCATCAGAAAAGCCGATGTAGAGCAGGATGACTAAATAGAGAAGATTTTTCTTCATCAAAATGTTTCTCTATCCCCCATTCTTTGCTATACTGTCTGAAGTACAAAAAAGGGCATATTTCCTTTTTTGCGAGACTTAGGAGGATTAGATGAAAGAGATGGGACAGAAGGAGTTTTCTGAAAAACTCGAATTAGCCAAGGGACTTGAGGAAAGTATTCTTCGTTTTTCCGATGAGCGAAACCAAGAGAATTTAAATAAAATTTTTGCCAGTATTGAAGAGTTGATTAACAACGGAGGAGGACTTCTTCTAGCGGCGGATCCTGCCGGAGAAAAGGACGGTCAGCAGCAGATTAACCTGAAGTTTTTAAAAACCGAGGAAGGAAAAAGCTATGCGGCGGCTTTCACCAATGTGGAAGAGCAGAAGGCAGGAAATGAAGGACAGCAATCCTCTGCAGTTTTACTTCCTGTGGCGGAGCTGTTACAGATTGCGGCGAACCATCCCCATTCCGATGGTGTGGTAATCAATCCCTTCAGCAACAGCTTTATTCTTCTGAAAGAAGCTATTGTTGCTTTGCAAAACAAGATGCGTACCCAAAACGTGGAAGAACGTTTAAAGGGAAGTGCCGGGATTTTTCAGGCGGTTGCGGCCTACCATGAGGAGCAGAAGAAGCTTCCTGAAGGAGAGGCGATGCCGGAGGACAAGAAGCGTGCCGGCATTGAGCGAGTATTGCAGGGCTTTTTACAGGCCATGGAGCTTAATGCTCAGCTTTTGGTGGCTATCGTATCCACCGAGAAAAAAGAGGGAGAAATTGCAGAGGGGCAGGTTCTTCTGAACCATTTAACAACCCAGGATGGAAGAGATGCCATTGCAGTATTTACCTCCGGGGAACAAATCGAGAAGAATCCCGCAGAAACAGCGGCTATCGCTATGCCGGTGCAGGATGTGCTGAAGGCGGCCATCCACATTTCCGAATCCGGAAAGATGGACGGATTGATTATTAACCCTTGGTCTCAATCCTTCTTCTTAAGTCTGGACATGGTGAAGTGGCTTCTGGATGCCAAGATGCGGGGAGAAGAGAGAGCGAAGGAAAATGAAGAAAGAGAGCCATGACACAGGGGCTTTCCGAAACCATGCTGTACTCCGCTTTAATCGGTGGAAGCTTAGGAATCGCCAAGGAGAAGAATGCTCTTGGAGAAGCTCCTTATGGAGAGCAGGCCTTTAGCTATCGTCCTGCCATGGGATCCGTTCTTTTGGCAGAGTTCCACAGCCTTAATACGGAAAGAAAGCTTTCCTTCCCGGATATGCAGGAAAAGTTCTACGACTGGAAGTCTAAGGGCATGTATGCATTGGAAGGACAGGAGCAGGATGCCGTGGAAACCATGGATGCCAGCATTATGCGTTTTGCCACCGGCAAAGGGCCTAAGGATAGCGGTGTGGATGCAGAGGATGATTCCTTCCTTTCCAGAATGCTACCCTTTGCCATGATGCTTTGCAGACGTTTGCATCAGTTTAGTGACATGGACAGGGCAATGCTCCATGATGCGGTAAGATTAACGAACAATAACCCTAAGGCGATGCTGATGGGAGAGCTCTATGCCACCATGCTTCGTAATCTGGTCCTTCACTTAGGAGGAGAAAGCCTGGAAGAGCAGCTACAGGCTGCAGCCAACTATGTAGCTTTGTTCTATGAAGAGGAAGAGGCGGAGAACGAAGAAGAGAAGCGCCTGAACGAAGAGGCCAAGGAGCAGCATAGAGAGGATGTGAAGGACTATGATGCACTGGTTGCGTCCTTTGATATCCTGAAGCCCTTCCTGGATTTAAAGAGCCTGGAAGGAAAGAAGGCGGAGGAGCTGTCCGGAAAGGAAAGCTGCGAAGCTACCCTTCTTTTAGCGACATGGGTACTGCTTAACAGCAAGAGCTATCAGGAAGCAGTGGAATCTGCACTTTCCGTAAAGGGAAGTAAAAACCTTCCTGTGGTAGTGTCTACATTGGCAGCAGCTTACTATGGCTTATCCCAGATTCCTAAGGATTGGGTCAATGCCTTGGCAGGAAAAGAGGAAGTTCGTGAAATTGCCATTGAGTGGCAGATGCGCTGGTTAGATTAAGAGAGAAATTTGTATCGAAATCAATTTTTTTCATACTTTATTTAACGAAATCATTTTTTTATTATACAAGTGAAGAATATAAAAAAAAAGCTCGACTATCCAGCCGGGCTTTTTTGTTAAACAATTATATTTCTTGCTTGAAAATAATGGATATGGTATTCTGTTTAAGAAAAAATGTGGATTGGCATACTGAGGAAAGGAAAGATTAGTATGAGAAAATTGAGAACAGCTTTAGCGCTATTTTTGGTTATGTCTTGTATCCACTCTACCATTGTTCCTGCAGAAAATTTTTCTGGAGAAGCAGTGACTTTTGTAGAGACGGAAGCTGTAAATCAAGAAGCGGATTTACAAGGGGATTTACAAGAGGATTTACAGGAGGACACAGAAAAACTTGATTCTCAAGACGAGTATTTTTATGAAGAACAAGAGGTTTCAGGTATTTTGCTTAGTGTGAAGGCAGATCCGGGTGTATTCCCAAAGGATGCAAAGCTAAGAGTTAAAGTAGTTAATAAAGTAGAAGAGCAAAAGAAAGTTGAGACTGCAGTTGAGAAGATAGCGGAAGGAAATCTGAAGGATAGTATTATTTTAGATATTAGTATTTTGGATAAAGAAGGTGTTGAAATTCAGCCGGATACGTCAAAAGGGGAAGTAATGGTTAATTTTTCACAGATACCCTTTTGGGCTCAGGACGGAGAAGATAATATCTCTATTTTTCATTTAGATGAACTTGGTGCGGAAGCGGAAAAAATAGAAGATATTAGCTTAAACGAGGAAGAAAAATCCGTAGAAATCAGAGCCACGCATTTCTCCTTATTCATTATTTCTGCAACACACGCTGGTTATAGAACTAATAATTTTGGGCTTTATGCAGGAGAAGAGGGGAATATAGTGGCGATGTTTAGGAATGCCTTTTCAGGGAATCCTGAGATTCCTATCCTTAGTGTAAGGTCTGAGAATCCTGATATTGTCCAGGTCGGTAAGAATACTAAAAATGAGTTTATTTTTAAAGCTTTAAAAGAGGGAAAGGCCAGAATACATGCAAGAAAAAAAATAAAAGATAGAATAGTAGAAGAAGAAATAGTGGAGGTTCTTGTTCAGAAAGCCCTTACCAAAGGAAAGATCGGAGAGAATATAGAATTTGAAATCACCGGTTCAGGAAATAATCTGACTTTGAGCTTTAAAGGTTATGGCGCCATGGATGTAAATCACAGCCGCCTTTGGGAGACTTATAAAGATAAAATCAGTACCGTAATCATTGGAGAAGGAATTGAAACGTTGGGGGAAGATGGCTTGTCATTTTACGCTATGAAAAATATTAGGCATGTGCAGCTACCCTCCACTTTGCAGGAAATTCCTAAGCGTGCTTTTGCTTTTTGTGATGAACTTGGGGATGTCAATATTCCGCCTTCCGTTAAAAAGATAGGGGAAGACGCATTTTGGAAAAATGGAGACAGGAAGAATACGATTTACAATCATTCGAAAGTATTCATCGGAGATGAGGACTACAATAAATATACTACTACTGTGGTGCAGGATCCAAATCTTCAAAGCACAGAGGGGATTGCTCAAATTAGAGATTTTAAAATATACACAATTCCTGAAATTGAAAAATGTTTTTTTGAGTTGGAGACTTCCGGTGATGAGCTTGATGGAAAATATTATTTATACATAACGGAAGAACCCAGAGAAATCACAGTAGAAGATTTTGCAGATAAGAACTTTACAGGTAAAATTTTAAATAAAGATTTGTCTTTAAATTTAAGGGAAGTGGATATTCGGGATTCTAAAGATGGAAATATTAAAAAGAGATATTTTTACACTGGCGGTTTTGCCTACAATTCTTTGAATGGAAAAATCAAACCGGGCCATACCTATTACTGTGGAATATTAAATCGAACTTATAGAAAAAATATCCCTTGGGAAAGTAGGACTGTTTATCAAAAGAAGATACAAGTCGGTGAAGCAAATATACTTCCTCATGAAGATGGAGGATTTCGATGGTCGGCAAAAAAAGAGGGTGATACAAATGTAGTACGGATACAGGGGAATGGAAGACTGAAGGGAATTAAGCAAAATGGGGATCTATATGCTCATACAAAAATGTCCTTTTTGTCTAAATGATGTTCATTTAGAATTGCAGGGAAATATTACCGCCTTGGATCCCCATTCCCTGGAAGGATTTAGAGATTTTACCGGAGATTTGCGATTGCCTGATTCTATAGAAGAAATTGGAGAAGGGGTATTCACTGAGAAGAATCTTGCTAATGGAAGACTAATATTTCCGTCACGCTTAAAGGTAATCGGAAAAAAAGCTTTTAAGTATTTTAATTTTAAAGGGGATATCACTTTACCGGAAGGTCTAAAAAGTATTGGGGAAGAGGCATTTGTAGATCGATTGGATTATGAGAATATAATAATCCCATCTTCGGTGCAATACATAGGAAATTCAGCATTTTTCCGTCCGGATGATGCTTGGCATGGGACAAAGAATACTATTACGAACTATTCGTCGATTAGACTAACTGAGCGTTATATAAATCCGTATTATACGAATGTTATTTGGAAAAATAGTTCGAATGATCCTTCGTCTTCTACCGGAGGAAACGTCGGCGCTAATACTTCCGGCAGTTCCGGAAGAACAGGAGCTACAGTCGGCTTAGGCGGTACCGGTGGTTCAAGCAGCTCAGGTGGATCCGGCGGTTCAAGCAGTTCCGGCGCTTCGGGCGGAGGAGTCATTATCTCCGGAGGCAAGCCTAAGGTTTTAGGCGTGGATAGAGAAGTTCCTTCTATTGTGAATTGGCAGAGAAATGCAAAGGGCTGGTGGATTCTATATGCCGATGGAACTTATCCAAAGGCTCAGTGGTTATGGCTGAATCATAGCTGGTACTATTTAACCAAGATGGCTATATGCTTATTGGCTGGCAGTTTATCAATAATTCCTGGTATTATTTTGAAGAAAATGAGGGAAGTGAACAAGGGAAAATGTGCATAGGTTGGAAGCAGATTAAAGAGGATTGGTATTATTTTACTGAAGAGGATTCTGCTAATATTGGAAAAATGTGCACTGCTTGGAAAGAAATCCGTAATAAATGGTATTTTTTCAATCCTGTCGAGGGTAAAGATAATGGAAAAATGCTGTCCAATACCATGGTAGATGGCTATACTTTAGCTGTGGATGGCGCATGGAAAACAGAAGTTCAAAGAGCAGTATAAAGTTCTTTTTCCATACATGCAATCATATAATTTGCAAACGAGATATCACACGCTTTGTGAGCAATACCCGTTATGAACGAAAAAAGAGCAGAGTATGAAGAAAATCTTCTATTCTCTGCTCTTTTCTGTTTACGAATAATGCTGTAAATACGTTACTTATTTTTTATATAGGACAAGTTTAAAAAGTATGAGATTCAGATTATCTCAGGCCGCTTGATATAAGCTAATTAGATTCTTATGCAGTTAGCGCTTCCTCCGGTACCGGGTGGCTAGCGTTAAATTCCGTTACCAACTGATCGATAAAAGCATAAGTAGCGGGAGCTACAACCTGTAGCTGCTCGGGAGTATCCACATAAGCTTTAAAGCTTCCGGCAAAGTACTCTGTACTGTCGGATTTCTCATATTGGGTTACCAAACCGTTTTGATTGGCTTCCTGCTGATAGATTGCTACGAAATCCGCTTCCTCGGAACGAGAGCGTTTTCCTCTGGTAACATAGCGGAAGACCTGATTTCCATAACGCTTTTCTTGTAAAAGAATTTCTTCGTCTTTATATACTACATCATCGAAATAATGTCCGATTTCATGGGCAAGAGCGTAGGCTCCCAGTAAGTCCTGGTCGGATAGCATTATGTTTGCTTCCATTCCGTCCAAAGCGGTATACATGCCGATGACATTGTCTCGTCTTTGTTTACTGTTAAAAAAAGTAATACTGTTATGATTCAACTCATACTGTAAACGAATGGATGCAGGAATTCTGTTATAAACTTCAATAGCCGCATTGACCTGGGCATCATTCACTGCACCATCTCCCTGTTTTAAAGGGATTCCGGCAAAAACCGGAGAGCTTGCCAGAAGAGAACATAGGGTAAGAACTCCTAAGCCTTTTCTTCCGTAATTTTCTAAAGCCTTCAAAATCCTTCTTGAAAATGCCTTAGTTTGTGTAAAAAACTTTTGCATATTTGCTCCTTTCTCATGCAAATGGCTAAGAGTAGCTCTTAGACCCAGCTTATATATCGGCCTATTTATAAAATAAATTAGAAAATTCAAAGCTTGGAAAAATTCTTAAGAAAATACTGCGGATTTCCGCTTCTGTTCTGTGTTGTTCCATGTTTATTCTGTTTTCGTTCTATTCTTATCCGGGAAAATCCGGAAAAAAATCTTGACGCTCGAGAAAAAATGACTATACTGTGTATAAGACTTGATTTAAAGACACTGATAAATAAGTCTTAAATAAACAACGCAACAGTTCAACTGTCCAATAAAATGAAGGAGGAACTTATTATGAGCGGAACGAAGAAGAAAAGCGGAGCACTGCTTGGAGCAGCCTTTCTGATGGCAACTTCAGCCATCGGACCGGGATTTTTAACCCAGACGGCAAAGTTTACCGGTGATTTTAAAGCCAGCTTTGCCTTTGTTATTTTAGCTTCGGTTATTTTGGCGGCGATTGCTCAGCTGAATATCTGGCGTGTGCTTTGCATCAGCGGCATGCGGGGACAGGATGTGGGCAACCGTATCCTTCCGGGACTGGGATATTTTGTTTCCTTCTTAATTGTTTTGGGCGGTTTGGTTTTTAATATCGGAAATGTAGGCGGAGGTGCTTTGGGATTACAAACGGTTCTGGGAATTCCTACACAGCTTGGTTATTTTCTTGCAGGAGGTCTGGCTATTCTGGTTTTCTTATCCAAGAATGCCAAAGGAATTATGGATCACTTGGTTAAGATTCTTGGGGCGGTCATGATTCTTGTCATCCTGGTGGTCATCTTCATGGTAAAGCCTCCCATTGCCTCCGGCCTTAAGAACAGTATTCTTCCGGAAGCCAGCATCGTAAGTTTATTCCCTGCCATCCTTACTCTTTTTGGGCGGTACGGTTGGAGGATACATTACCTTCGCGGGAGCGCACCGTTTGATTGATGCGGGAGTTACCGGAGAAGATAAGTTGAAGGATATTAATTACTCCGCGCTTATGGGAATGTTTGTAGCAACCCTGGTTCGTGTTCTTTTTGTTCTTTGCGGTATTGGGTGTTGTAGTGAAGGGCGCCAGCTTGGATGCGAAGAACCCTGCAGCGGATGCCTTTCTTCAAGGCGCAGGTGTAATCGGACAGAGAATTTCCGGTTTGGTTCTTTGCTGTGCGGCTATTACCTCCATCGTCGGTGCGGCATATACCTCTGTCAGCTTCTTAAAGACCTTATCTCCTGCAGTGGCTAAGAGAAAAACCTTTTTATCATTGCCTTTATTCTTCTTTCCACCCTGGTAATGGCAGGGCTTGGAAGTCCGGCAAAGCTTCTGGTTTTGGCAGGCTCTCTGAATGGTTTAATCTTACCGGTAAGCTTAGGCATTTGCCTTGTAGCTTCTCAGAATAAGAAAATTATGGGAGAAAATTATAAGCATCCGAAAATTCTGCTTTTCCTGGGGATTATTGTGGTAGTATTATCTGCTTATGTGGGATTAACTTCCTTGACAAAGTTATCCGCTCTTTTTACCGCATAAAATCTATGCATGAAAGCTTAGAGCATATAGTTTTTTAAAGAACAAATTTTCTAAACAGAGATTGTTTTCGGAGAAAGGAAAACTATGGAAAAGATACGAGTGCTTACTGCAGGAGACTCTGCCCTGTTGCTTCAGTTTGAGCAAAGAATCGGAGAGGATGTGAACCGCAGAATCAGCGCTACGGTAAAACTATTGAAAATGCAACAAATTGAGGGAATTGTGGACATGATTCCCGCCTATGCCTCACTTCTTGTGCAATACAATCCATTGGTTATTCGTTACGAGGAAATCTATAAGAGGGTTTCCGCCATTGTAAAGATGGATACCAAGGTGGAAAGCATGGAGAAGAAGGTCTGGGAGATTCCCGTATTGTACGGAGGAGAGCTGGGGCCGGATTTCTCCTATGTGGCGGAGCATGCCGGCATCAGCGGAGAAGAGCTGATTCGTCTGCATAGTGAGAAGGACTATCTGGTGTATATGCTGGGCTTCTTACCGGGCTTTACCTATCTTGGCGGGTTGGAGGAAAAGCTTCATACTCCCAGACTGGAAAATCCCAGGGTGAAGATTCCTGCAGGCTCTGTAGGCATCGGAGGCTCCCAAACCGGCGTTTATCCGGTGGATTCTCCGGGAGGCTGGCAGCTTATCGGAAGAACCCCGGTAAAGATGTATGACCCGGAAAAGCAGGATCCTATTTTGGTACAGCCGGGGGAATATATTCATTTTTATCCGATTACGGATTCTGAATATACAAAGATTTCCGAGGCGGTGGCTGCAGGAAATTATACGGTACAGTGGCATAAGGAGGGCTAAAATGGGATTTCGAGTTATTAAGGGAGGCCTTCTTACTACGGTTCAGGACTTAGGTCGTACAGGCTATCAGGCCCAGGGTTTTAATGTGAACGGTGTCATGGATCGAAGAGCCTTTCGTATTGCAAACCTGCTTTTGGATAATCCGGAAAATGAGGCGGTGCTGGAATGCACTTTAATCGGTCCCACCTTGGAGTTTACCGCTCCTATGATTATCTCCATTACAGGAGGAGATTTCCGACCGGAATTAAATGATGAGGCAATCCCTATGTATACAGCCATTTATGTGGCGAAGGGGGACGTGCTGAAGGTAGGATCCGCCAGAACCGGACGAACTTGTTATATCGCCTTTTCCAACTATTTAAAGGTGCCGGTGATTATGGGCTCCCGTTCTACTAATTTAAAGTGTCAGATTGGCGGCTTTAAGGGAAGAAAATTAGAGGATGGGGATTATCTGGATACCAGAATTAATCGAAGAATTTATCTCCCCAGCTTTCTTTCCAGAACCCTCCCCCTTAAAGGAGTATGAAGAAAGCAAAGTAAAGATTCGGGTGGTACCCGGACCGGAGGAAGAGGTATTTTCCAAAAGAGGAATTAAGAGCTTCTATGAAAGTGAATATACGGTGGGAAGTGAATTTGACCGTATGGGACTTCGGCTGGAGGGAGCATATATTGAAAGTAAGAAGGGCTCCGACATTATTTCCGACGGAATTGCCCTAGGCTCTATCCAGGTTCCTTCCCATGGAAAACCGATTGTTCTTCTGGCAGACCGGCAAACCACCGGAGGCTATGGGAAAATAGCTACGGTAGCAACGGTAGATTTGCCAAAGCTTGTACAAAGAAGGATGGATGATAAGATTCATTTTGAAAAGATTACGGTACAGGAAGCGCAAAAGCTCCTCCGGGAAGAGGAAAAGGAGCTACAGGAGATGCGAAAGCTGATTCATAAGCCCTGTAAGGAAGTCTTAGATTGTCGTTTGGCGGCAAAACGCTTATCCAAGTTATTTGAGAAGTAGGAGAGGAGAAAGAATGGATTTAGAAAGGTAGAGGGTTTGGTAAGAATTTTGGAGAATTCCTCCTTAAATACCATGTCCATTAAAGATGGAGATTTTAAGATTGTTATGAGTAAATTAGACCATCCTCCCGTGCTTGCTCAGGGAGGAGCTTCTCAGGTGGTTTATGAGAGTCCGGCTGCGGAAAAGCAGGAGAATACGGAAGAAGAGAATGAGGTGCATATTACCAGTCCTATCGTGGGAACCTTTTATTCCGCATCTGGACCGGATATTCCCGCCTTTGTTACGGTGGGAGATAAGGTAAAGGCGGGGGATACGGTTTGTATTCTGGAAGCTATGAAAATGATGAACGAAATCACAGCGGATTTTGACTGTGAAATCGAGGCGGTACTGGTTTCCAATGAGCAGAAGGTGGAGTATGGACAGCCTTTGTTCCGTGTGCGTAAGCTGTAAAGGAGGCGGAAGTGTTTAAGCGAGTCTTAGTAGCCAACCGGGGAGAGATTGCCGTTCGGGTAATTCGGGCTCTTCGGGGCATGGGCATCCCCTCCGTGGCGGTATATTCCAAAGAAGACCAGGACAGCCTTCACGGAAGACTGGCGGAGGAAAGGGTCTGTATCGGAGAGGGTTCTTCCCGGAATTCCTATTTAAATATGGACACCCTGATTACCGTAGCCAAGAATACCGGCTGTGATGCCATTCATCCGGGCTATGGTTTTCTGTCGGAAAATGCTCTGTTTGCCGAAAAATGTAGGGAAAACGACATTTGCTTTATCGGGCCAAGTCCGGAAGTGATAGACGGCATGGGGAATAAATCCCAGGCCAGAGCCAAGATGCGGGAAGCGGGCGTGCCGGTGGTCCCCGGTTCTTTAAATGCTCTTTATGATGTAAAGGAGGCCTTAGAGGAAGCCAAGGCCATGGGCTTTCCGGTGATGATTAAGGCCAGCTCCGGCGGCGGCGGAAAGGGTATGCGGGAATGCTATTCCGAGGGAGACTTTGAAAATGAATTCCTTACCGCCCAAAGAGAATCCGCCAATGCCTTTTCCGATGATGCCATGTATCTGGAAAAGCTGATTTTGGAGCCCCGTCATGTGGAAGTGCAGATTATGGGAGACAGCTTCGGGGATGTGATTGCTCTTGGGGAAAGAGACTGTTCCATTCAGAGAAATCATCAAAAGCTGGTGGAGGAGTCCCCCTCCCCCATTGTAACAGCGGAAAGCCGTAAAGCCATGATGGAGGCTGCGGTAAATGCGGCCAAGGCGGTGTCTTACGTAGGAGCCGGCACCATAGAATTTATCGTGGATCAGGAAGGCAAATTCTATTTTATGGAAATGAATACCCGTATTCAGGTGGAGCATGGGGTAACGGAGCTGGTGACGGATACGGATCTTGTGATAGAGCAGATTCGGGTCTGCGCAGGGGAGCCTCTTAGCTTGACGCAGGAAGAGGTACTCCTTAGAGGACATGCCATAGAGTGCAGAATCAATGCGGAAATTCCGGAGAAGAATTTTATGCCTAGCCCCGGAACCATTACGGCTTTGCATTTACCGGGAGGTAACGGGGTAAGAGTGGATACGGCTATTTATACCGGCTACAAGATTCCTATGGAATATGATTCCATGATTGCCAAGGTACTGGTTCACGGAAGGGACCGGCAGGAGGCTATCCGGAAAATGAAGGGAGCCCTGGAAGAGATGCTGGTGCTGGGGGTGGAAACCAACCTGGACTTCCAGTATAAAATCATGCAGTCTGAGGCATTTGTGGAAGGAAAGGTAGATACCGGCTTTATTGAGCGCTTTACCTTAGGAGGAAAATAAGCATGAAGGTTGATTTAAATGCGGATGTGGGAGAAAGCTTTGGTCGCTATACCCTGGGAATGGATGATAGCTTGATTCCCCTACTAAGCTCTGCCAATATTGCCTGCGGCTATCATGCAGGGGATCCTTTGGTGATGGAGAAGACTGTGGAGCTTTGTAAGAATGCAGGAGTTGCCCTGGGGGTACATCCGGGCTTTCCCGACTTGCAGGGCTTTGGCAGGAGAAATATGGACTGCACACCCAGGGAATTAAAGACCATGCTGCTTTATCAGATGGGAGCCCTGGAAGCATTTTTGCATAAAGACGGTTTAAAGCTTCAGCATGTAAAGCCCCATGGTGCCCTTTATAACATGGCTGCAAAGGATGAAGAACTGGCTAAGGCTATTTGCGATGCGGTGAAGGAATATGATTCTTCTTTGATAATCCTGGCTCAGGCCTCCGGTAAGCTCTACCAATTAGCGGAAAAGATGGGCCTTCCCGTGAAGGCGGAGGTTTTTATGGATAGAGCTTATGAGGAAGACGGTTCTTTGGTGAATAGAAGAAAGCCGGGAGCCATGATTACCGACGAAAAGGAAGCCATTGAACGGGTACTTTCCATGGTACTGGAGAAGAAGGTCAGAGCCATCACAGGAAAGGAAATTCCTATACAGGCGGATTCTATCTGTGTCCATGGAGACGGAGAAAAAGCCCTTCTTTTTGTTGAAAAGTTAAGGAAAACACTGGAAAAAGAAGGAGTGACAATAGAAGCTTTCGGTAGAGGTATGTAAGAAGAAAATTATTCATAAAAGCTTGAAGGGAATGTGAAAGTCAAACTCATCCATAGCCTTCATGCGTATAGGTCCGGGATAGGGGTAATCTGAGCCCGCGGGTACTTGCGAAAAACAAGGGAAGCGCAGTTTTTCGCTTAGTATCCCCTGCGAGGCGAGGTTAGCGAGAGCGTGCCCCGAGCCCGGACCTATACTGCATGAAAGCTGTTTTTTTGATATTAACATTATTTTCTTCAGCTTTTATGAAATTTTTCTGTATTTCATTGACAGAGAGGATAATAATAGTAAAATATGAAAAATGGTTTCCGTTTTCATGGATTTTGTATTCAATTCTTTTTGGGATTTAATTTTTAGTATGAAGAAGACTGAAAAGGAAATCCTGATCGGAAAGCCTCTCTATTGTCAGGAATAGGGGAGCAGAGTTGAGATAGATTTTGTAGGGGAGCGGATATGGAAAAAGGGAAGTACAAAACCCAGCATAAAGAGGAATTGCAGAAATATCTATCCAATTTAGAGGGGGAACATTTCACGGTAGCGGACTTAGTGATTCATTTCCGTGAAGAGGGAAGGCCCATCGGAACCACCACTATTTACAGGCAGTTGGAACGGCTTTGCGAAGAAGGTCTGGTGAATAAGTACCTGATCGATCAAACAGTCCGGCCTGCTTTGAATATGTGGGGGAGAGGAAGGAAGCTTCCAGGGAACATCTATTTTTCCATTGCAAATGTAGCCGTTGTGGAGCATTGATTCATCTGCATTGTCATGAACTGGACTTTATGATGGAGCATCTTCTTGTGCATCATGGCTTTCATTGGAATCCGAAAAGGACGGTTTTCTACGGTTTGTGTGAAAACTGTGCCCGGGAAGAGGAAAAGAGGCCTTAAAGTTATTTATTTAGAAAGGAGCCCCTATGGGACTAAGAAAACTGGCGATTGCCACCACATTTTCCTTACTTGCAGCAAATCTTTTTGCCTGTGGAGCAAGTAATGCAGGAAAGACTGAGACTACAGCAGCCACCACACAGGCAGCAGCAGAAAGCAGCAAGGAGGAGAACAAGGCAGGCGGAGAGAAGCTGAAGATTGTGGCTACCAATTTCCCTGCTTATGATTTTGCAAGAGCTGTTACCAAGGGAGAGGCGGATGTTACCATGCTGGTAAAGCCCGGATCCGAGACCCACAGCTATGAGCCAAGCCCTCAGGATATTATTACCATTCAAAATGCGGATTTATTCCTCTATGTAGGCGGAGACAGTGATGCCTGGGTAGACGGTATGTTAAAGTCCATGAACAAGGAGGATTCCTCCGTTTTCAAAATGATGGATGCGGTTAATTTAATGGAAGAGGAAACGGTTGAGGGAATGCAGGAAGAAGAGGAGCATGACCATGACCATGAGCACGAAAAGTCCGATGACCATGATCACGAAGAGGAATCCGGTGACCATGACCATGAGGATAAGGCTTCAGAGGCAAAGAGCGACAGCCACGAGGAAGAGGAAGTGGAGATGGATGAGCATGTATGGACCTCTCCTATAAATGCCATTCAGATTGTAAAGAAGCTGGATGAGAAGATTTCCTCCTTGGATTCTTCCAAAAAGGACGTTTTTGAGAAGAATACTGAGGCCTATGTGAAGGAATTGGAAGAGCTGGATAAAAGCTTTAGAGAAGTGGTAGATTCCGGAAAGAGAAAGGAAATCATTGTAGCAGACCGTTTCCCCTTTGCTTATTTCTGTAAAGAGTACGGCTTAAGCTACTTTGCGGCATTCCCGGGCTGTTCTACCGATACCCAGCCTGCTGCACAGACCATTGCGTTCTTACAGGATAAGGTAAAGGAAGACGGTATTCCGGTGGTATTCCATATTGAAATGAGTAACGAGGATATGGTAAATGCCATTTGTAAGGATACGGGAGCCAAGAAAATGCTTTTGAATGCGGTGCACAATGTGACCGATGAGGATTTCAAAGCAGGCAAGACCTATGTGGACTTAATGAAGCCGAATGTAGAGGCATTGAAGGAGGCACTGAATTAATGAGTTATTTTTCCCTAAACAAGATTGGCTTTTCCTATGAAGGGAAGGTGGTATTAGAGGACATTCATTTTTCCGTGGAAAAGGGAGATTATCTTTGTATCGTGGGGGAAAACGGAGCCGGAAAAAGTACCCTTTTGAAGGGCATATTAGGGCTGAAAAAGCCCAGTGAGGGAGAAATTATCCTGGGGGATGGCCTGAAAAGGCAGGATATCGGATATCTTCCCCAACAGACGGAGGCGCAGAAGGATTTCCCTGCCAGTGTTTACGAGGTGGTGGAGTCCGGATGCCTAAACAAGCTTTCCTTCTTTCCCTTTTATCGCAAGGAAGATAAGAAGCGGGTAGAGGATGCTCTTCGTTTTTTAAACATTGAAAATTTGAGAAAGTCCTGCTATCGGGAGCTTTCCGGCGGACAACAGCAAAGGGTTCTTCTGGCGAGAGCCCTTTGCGCCGGCTCCAAGCTCTTGATTTTGGATGAGCCTGTGGCAGGTTTGGATCCTAAGGCCCAGACAGAGCTCTACGATTTAATTGACAGATTGAATCAGGAATTAAAGATTACCATCATCATGGTTTCCCATGATGTGAAGGAAATAGTACAAAGAGCAAAGCATATTCTCCATTTGGCCCATAAGCAGTTATTTTTTTCGGAGAGGCGGAAAAGTATAGAGAGTCGGAGCTTGGAAAAAAAGTTTTGTGAAGGATTTGGAGGGCTAAATGTTTAAGGTTTTTAGGGTCGATGTTTTCCTACGATTTTTATGATTCGAGCGATTATCGTAGGTTCTCTGGTTTCCCTGTGTTCTACACTTTTGGGAACCAGTTTGGTTTTTAAAAAGATATTCCATGATTGGGGATGGCTTGTCCCACGTGGGCTTTGCAGCCTTGGCAATTGCCTATGCTCTGCAATTAGCCCCCATGTCCGTGTCTATTCCGGTCTGTGTGATTGCGGCATTTTTTTCCTTTTGCAACTGGAAGAAAATTCCAAAATTAAGGGAGATGCGGCTACCGCTTTACTTTGTAGCGGAGCTTTGGCGGTGGGAGTAATGACGATTTCTTTGACCACCGGTATGAATACAGATGTTTGTAACTATATGTTCGGCTCCATCCTGGCCATCAGTCCCTCGGACATGCGGCTTTCCGTAATTTTATCCGTGGTGGTGCTGTTCCTTTACATTTTCTTCTATCCCCGCATCTTCGCGGTGACCTTTGATGAAAATTTTGCAAAAGCCAGCGGAACCAATACCCGTTTCTACAACATGGTTTTGGCCTTACTGACCTCTATCACCATTGTGCTGGGCATGCGAATGATGGGAACCCTATTGATTTCCAGCTTGATCGTGTTTCCTTCTATTACGGCAATGCGGGTATGTAAAAACTTCCTAGGTACCATTATTCTGGCGTCTATACTTTCTCTCTTTGGATTTTTTGTAGGAATGACTCTATCCTTCCTTTACAGGATTCCTACGGGAGCTTCCATTGTGGTGATAGATATTGTGTTATTCTTCCTATTTTGTGCGATTGAAGCAATACGGAATAGAAAGGGATAGAGGATAAGAAAATGAAATTAAGCAGAAAAATGAATACAAAAGAAGAGAAGGCCTTAGGGCCTTTTCGCATTTTCGGAAAAAACAGAAGAGCAAACGGGACCATCCCTTTGAGAAGAGCTTGCCTTCTTCTTGCTCTTTGCGCAGGATTTTTGGTAGCCTGTAAGGAAAAGGATACCGTGCGGAAGACCCCGGGAAAGGTGGAGAGTACGGAAAGTACTTCCTCTGTATCCGAAGAGGAAGCAATGTCTATGGCGGAGGCGTTGGATGCCTTAGAGTCTAAGGATGCTGCATCGGTGGCTGCGGAAAATACCAATCCCTCTTCGGAGAGTAAAATTGCAGGAAGCTCCAATGCCCCGGAAACCGTGAAGGAAACCGATGAGCAGGGAAGAACCTATCCTATAGATGATTATCCCTACAATCCTAAAGAAGATAGAGGAAAGTATTCTTTGGAGAAGCCGGATATTGTGGTAGGAGATAAACTCTATGCCACCCAGATTAATGACTGGTACAAGAACTTTCAGGATTATGAGGGAAAGACGGTCAGTATTGAAGGGATGTATATGAACTTCGGAGGCTATACCCTGGTGGGAAGAAACGGTCCCTCCTGTCCTTATTGTACCGGTGGCTATGTGAATTTTGAATTTAAAACTGACCTGGATCTTTCCGGATTGGAGTCGGAAAAATCCTGGATTCGGGTAAAGGGCGTTTTACGGCAGGGAAAGTATTCCATTTCCAAGGATGTTTCCCAGTTAATTTACTATATTGAAGCTTTGGAAGTAGAGAAAATGGATAAGCCCGGAGTGAACCCTATCACAGACTAATTCACAAAAGGTTAGTTTAATATAACTTTTATATTTTTCTTTTTCCTTATCTGCTATACTAAGAGTACAAAAATAATAATACTTCTCAATTTTAGGAAAAGTTTGAGAAAAGCAGAAGGAAATACTGAAAACAGTAGAACAAATAAGGAGGAAAACTATGTTTGAACAAGTAAAATTAGACTATGCCTTTGATGCTCTGGAGCCCCATATCGACACGATGACTATGGAAACCCACTATGGAAAGCATCATGCCACCTACACCAAGAACTTTAATGATGCGGTGGAAAAGGCGGGACTTGGCGGAAAATCTGTAGAAGAGATTCTTTCTTCTCTCTCTTCCGTGAGTGATGAGGCCTTAAGGAACGCTTTACAGAATAATGGTGGCGGTTTCTATAACCATAATTTGTATTTTTCCGTTATGAGTCCTAAAAAGGGAACAAAACCAAGCCCTGCCCTGGCAGAGGCAATCAACAGAGACTTCGGATCCTTGGAAAAGCTGGTGGAAACCTTGCAGAATCTGGCACTGGGGCAGTTTGGTTCCGGATGGGCGTTTTTATCGGTAGATAAAGAAGGAAAGCTTTATGCCACAAAGGCCGCAAACCAGAACAATCCTTTTATGGAAGAAGGACAGCATACCCCCATCTTGGGAATTGATGTTTGGGAGCATGCCTACTACCTTCGTTATAAGAATCTAAGAGGCGACTATTTGAAAAATTTCTTCGAGGTACTGGATTGGGAGAAGGTCAGCGAGAATTATGAGCAGTGCAGGTAAATTTGTTTCCATCATAGCAAGGTCTGAAATAGGAATACTCTTCGGCTAAGCTCGATTTTAGTAATAACGGACTGTGAAAATAAATTGCCTACGCTCTGATGCAGTACAGGTCTTTCCTTGGGGCACGCTCTCGCTAGCTTCGCCACGTACCAGTACTAACTTCAAGCTTCGCTTTGCTCGCTTTCAGTAAGTACTGACGGGCTCAGACTACCCCCTATGAAAGACCTATACTGCATCAGTCGCGTTGGTTAATGGATTCCTACAGATTTTATTCCGGTAACGCTCTCGCTAGACAAGTACCGGCGAGTCTGAAGTATTCTTTCTTCTGACCGGTATGAAGGAAACAGGTATATTGTAATTAAAGATTAGATAAAAAGTATTCTGCTCCGCAAAAATGCGCTGAGCAGAATACTTATTTTTTGTGTGATAATATGCTAAAATAAAGCGTTAAAAAGTATATTTCAGATAGTATAAAAAGGAGAAAGCGATGGCTGATGTGAAAAGAGAAAGCGGGAAAAATATTTTTTTGTGTAATGATTTTCCGGGCTATGGGAAGGTGGCTTTGCAGGGGATGATTCCTACCTTAACGGCAATGAAATATCAGCTGTTTTCCTTGCCTACCGCTTTGGTTTCCAATGTTTTGGACTTTGGCAAGGCGGAAATTTTAGATACTACGGAATATATGAAGGGTAGCGTTGTGGTCTGGAGAGAACTTGGCTTTTCCTTTGATGCCATGGCTATCGGCTTTATTACCGGGGAAAAGCAGGGAGAATTTTTGGCGGAGCTTTGTAAGGAAGAAAGAGAGAAGGGCTGCGTTATTTTCTTTGATCCTATTATGGCGGACAATGGAAAGCTCTATTACGGGATCTCACCGGAGGCGGTGGAAAGTAGAAGAAAGCTTATGGGGCTTTCAGATTATATTGTTCCCAACAGTACCGAAGCATTGCTGCTGGCAAGGAAAAATCCGGAGCAGTCGGGCTTTAGCTTAGAGGAGGCTAAGGACTTGGTGAAGTCTCTGAGAGAGGCGGGAGCGAAATCGGTTTGTATTACCAGTATGAAGATTGACGGACAAAATTGTGTTTTCCTTTATGACGAGAAGAAGGGGGAGTTTTGCCGGATTCCTTACAGAATGAGAGACAAGCATTTTGTGGGAACCGGAGATTTGTTCTCCGCTCTTCTTCTGGGACGTTTTATGCAGGAAAATGATTTTTTTGCCGCAGGAATGTGGGCGGTGGAAAAAATCGGAGCCTTTATCGATGCTTATGAGGAGGATCATCTTTCTGAAAAGGGTATTCCTATGGAGCGCTATCTGAGTCTTTTAAATGCGTAGTTCTGACTCTTGAATTTTGTACAGTAAAAGTCTGACTCTTTATGTTTCAAGAGAAGATGTGCCGAAGCATAGGAGATATGAAAAATAAGTATGGTTCTTTTCGCTCTGTCGGGGCATTCCCATGGGGGAATTCTTGAAAGAGAAGGTCTTTTGTGCTAGAGTTTAGACTTACAGATTTTAAGGAGGACAATATGAAAAAAAGATTTGGACTAGTTTTGGTCTTGTCTATGGCCATGGTTTTAGGGGCTTGTGGTGCTAAGCAGCAGGCAGAGAGTGTAAATGGTACAGAGCAGAAGGGTACAGAAGCCTCTACTGCAGCGAAAGAGGAAAGCAAGGCAGCGGATAGCAAGGCAGATGCCGGAGACGGAAAGACCTACAAGGTAGGTATTTTAAAGTTTATGGACCACCCCTCCTTAAACCAGATTGAGGACAGTCTTTGCGAGGAGCTGGATAGCTTGTCTGAAAGCTCCGGAGCAAAGTATGAGTATAAGGAATATCGTCTGAACGGACAGGGAGATGCCTCTGTATTAAACCAGATGACTGCGCAGTTGATTGCGGATGATGTGGATGTGATTGTTCCCATTGCTACCCCGGCGATTCAGGTAGTACAGTCTCAGACTGAAGGAAAAAATATCCCCATCGTTTTCTCCGCAGCCTCCGATCCGGTTTCCGCAAAGCTTGTGGATTCCATGGAAAAGCCGGGAGGAAATATTACAGGAACCTCCGATTTCTTAAATACGGATGCCATTATGGATTTGATTTTTGCCCAGAATCCTGAGGCAAAGAAGATTGGTCTTCTGTACTCCAAGAGTGAAGACTCCTCTCAGCAGCCTATTGCAACAGCGAAGAAGTATCTGGCTGACAAGGGTGTGGAAGTAGTGGAAAAGACCGGAACCACCACCGATGAGGTAAGTCAGGCTGTGGATGCACTGATTGCAGAAAAGGTGGATGCGATCTTCACTCCTACAGACAATACCATTCAGAAGGCAGAGCTTTCCTTCTATGAGAAGCTGATAAAGGCGAAGATTCCTCACTACGGCGGAGCGGATTCCTTTGCGTTAAATGGAGCCTTTGCCGGTTACGGCGTAGATTACGTACAGCTTGGAAAGACTACTGCGGATATGGTGGATGAGGTTCTTCGTGAAGGGAAGGACACCGCAACACTTCCTGTACAGACCTTTGATAACGGTATTGCAACGGTTAATACGGAAACTGCTGAAAAATTAGGCTATTCTCTGGAGAAGATTAAAGAAGCCTTTGCTCCATTCTGCACCAAGATTGTGGAGATTCAGACGGAAAAAGAATTTAAATCATAGGATAAAAGATGAGTGGATTTTTAACAGTAGGAATTATGAAAACAGCTGTGGAACTGGGGCTTATTTATGCCCTGGTTGCCATGGCACTATTTATTTCTTATAGTATTTTAAATATCGCAGACCTTTCTACCGACGGATCCTATACTCTAGGCACGGCAGTGTCTGCAGTTTTTACAATTTCCGGACATCCGATTTTGGGAATTTTTATGGCTATGCTTTCCGGATCCCTTTCCGGTTTTGTCACTGCCTTCTTACAGACCACCCTGGGCATTGAAAGTATTTTTGGCAGGGATCATTGTGAATACGGGACTTTATACCGTGAATCTGGCGGTAATGGGATTTTTCTTCTAACCTGTCCATCTTTGGAACGGATACCATTTTCACCCTCTTTGCAGGGGATAATGCCTTTTTAAATGAGTGGGGAGTGGTGATTCTCCTTAGTATTATTGTTCTTCTTCTTTGCTTTTTCTTAAAATGGTTCTTTAAAACCGGACTGGGTCTATCAATTCGGGCAACGGGAGACAGTCCTGCTATGGTCCGGGCTTCCTCCATTAATCCCACCTTTACCATTACGGTAGGACTTTGTCTGTCCAATGCTTTAACCGGTCTTTCCGGCTCTTTAATCGCACAGTATAACAAAACGGCTGATATTAATTTGGGTACCGGTATGGTAACGGTGGCATTAGCATCTTTAGTTATTGGGGAAAGCATTTTCGGAAAGAAAAAGCTGATTTTGCGTCTTTTGGGTGTGGTATTCGGTTCTCTGCTTTATAGAAGCATTATTGCACTGGCTTTACGTTTAAAGGTACCGACGGAAGACTTCAAGCTGGTCAGTGCTTGCATTGTGGCTCTGGCAATTTCTTCCACCAAGGTGAAGGAGCTTTTACAATATAACAGATTAAGACGAAATGCTATGGAAAGACAGAAGCAGGAAGGGGAGAAGCATGCTTAGTTTATCCCATATTTATAAGACCTTTAATGCGGGAACCATTCATGAAAAAAAAGCCTTGCAGGATTTAAATTTGCATTTGTCTTCCGGAGATTTTGCGACTATAGTAGGAAGTAACGGAGCGGGAAAATCCACCCTCTTTAATGCGATTTCAGGAAGCTTTTTATTGGACAGCGGTTCCGTGGTTTTAGAGGGAGAAGATATTACCTTTTTGCAGGAGCATAAGCGGAGCAAATTCATCGGAAGACTTTTTCAGGATCCTCTGATGGGTACCGCGCCCCACATGAGCATTGAGGAAAATCTTTCCGTTTCCTATCTACGAGCTTCTCACAGTTCTTTATTTTCCAGAGTGAAAAAGAAGGACAGAGAATTCTTTCGGGAACAGTTAAGCCTATTGGAAATGGGACTGGAGGATCGGATGAATCATCCGGTGGGACTGCTTTCCGGGGGACAAAGACAGGCTCTTACACTTTTGATGGCTACCATGGTAACACCGAAGCTGTTGCTTTTGGACGAGCATACAGCCGCATTGGATCCGAAGACCGCTGATAAGGTATTGGAACTGACTCGAAACATTGTGGAAGAGAGAAAAATCACCTGCCTGATGATTACCCATAATATGCATCAGGCCCTGGAGCTTGGAAATCGAACCCTGATGATGGATCAGGGAAATATCGTTTTGGATTTATTCGGCCGGGAGAGAGAGGGACTTTCCGTAGATAAGCTGCTGGAGCTCTTTATGGCAAAGGCGGGAAAGGCATTGGACAACGATCGTATTCTTTTATCCTAAGAAGGGGAGGAGAGACTATGTTAAAGAAAGACTTTGTAATTACCATTGGCAGACAGTACGGTTCCGGAGGAAGAATTGTGGGAAAGCGTTTGGCGGAAAGCCTGGGGATTCCCTTTTATGATGAGGAGATTTTAAAAATCACCTCGGAGAAAACCGCTATCGGAGAGCAGTATTTTCGTCTTGCGGATGAGAAAGCCGGAAGCAATGTGCTGTTTAAGATTGTGGATTCCTTAAAGCCCAGATTGGGGAAGCCCAGTTTATCCGAGGACATCGTGAGTCCCGAGAATCTTTTCCGTTTTCAAAGTCAGGTGGTAGTGGAGCTGGCGGAGCAGGAATGCTGTATTATTGCCGGCCGTTGTGCCAATGTGGTTCTTCGAGATGCCGGAAAGGAACATGTGGATTTCTTCGTTTATGCGGATATGGAAAAACGTATTGAAAGAACCATGGACTATTGCAAGGTGGATCGGGAAGAAGCCAAGAAGCGTATTAAGAAGATTGATAAGGAAAGAAAAGAATATCATCGTTACTATACCGGTGAAGAATGGATGAAACCGGACAATTACGATTTGATGATTAATGCTTCCCGAATCAATTATGATGAGATGGAATTGTTGATGAGAAATTATCTGCAAATGAAAGGCTATATCGAATGATGAAAAGCATCGCGGGAGCGGGAAAGTAATAAAGGGCAGTTTAACGGTACCGGGAGACAAGAGTATTTCTCACCGGGCGGTAATGTTTTCCGCCTTGGCCAAGGGAGAAACCAGGGTAAGAGGTTTTCTGCCGGGAGAGGATTGTTTGTCCACCATTTCCGTTTTCCGAAAAATGGGCGTTTCCATAGAACAGGAGCAGGACAGTGTCCGAATCCAGGGACTTGGCCTTCACGGCTTAAAGGCTCCGGAAGAAGTCTTATACTGCGGAAATTCCGGTACCACCATGCGACTGATGGCGGGAATTTTGGCGGGACAGAGCTTTTCCTCCTGCTTAACGGGGGATGAAAGCTTGGAAAAACGTCCCATGAAGCGGGTTTGTCTTCCCCTGGAAAAGATGGGGGCGAGAATCAAGATGCAGGGAGAAAAGGGTACGGCTCCTTTGGAGATTAGCGGCTCTCCTCTAAAAGGGATTTCTTACGAAAGTCCGGTAGCTTCCGCTCAGGTGAAGTCCTCCGTCCTTTTGGCAGGGCTTTATGCTAAGGGAAAGACTTCCGTGATTGAACCGAGTCTTTCCAGAGACCATACGGAACGTCTTTTGGGAGCCATGGGGGTGGAATGTTCTACAAAAACCCTGGAGGATGGCAGAGTGGAGATTTCTTTGGAAGGCGGGCAGGAGCTTAAGGCTCTTTCCGAAGAGTATCTTGTTCCGGGAGATATTTCCTCTGCGGCTTACTTTATGGCTTCCGTATTTTTCCTTCCGGGATCCTCCTTACGGCTTAAAAATATCGGTCTGAATCCCAGCAGGTGCGGAATTTTGACGGTATTGGAAAAGATGGGGGCGAAGATTTCCTTGGAAAACTGCTCTACAGTTTATGGAGAAGAAAGAGGGGATATTTATCTTGAATATGGTCCCCTAAAAAGCCGTGGATATCGGAGGAGATTTAATTCCCTCGTTTGATTGACGAGCTTCCCCTGCTGGCTGTACTGGCTACGATTGCAGAGGGGGAGACCCGGATTTATGATGCGGCAGAGCTTAAGGTCAAAGAATCCAACCGAATCAAAGCCTGTGTAGAGAATTTACAGCGTCTGGGTATTTCTGCGGTGGAAACGGAGGATGGCATGATAATTCCGGGAAAAGGATCTGTTTTCTCCTTGGAAGGAAAGAGGATTCCCAGCTTTTTGGATCACAGAATTGCCATGAGCTTTTCCGTTTTAGGACTTCTCTGTAAGGCGGAAAATCCCATGCAAATTGAGGATTCCGAATGCATTCAGATTTCTTATCCAAATTTTTTTCAAAGATTTTTGAAAAAAAGTTCTTGACGAGGGATAAAATATTTGCTAATATACGCTAGTCGGTTTTCAAACGAATGAGGCGAATTGGTCAAGCGGTTAAGACGCAGCCCTCTCACGGCTGAATCCCGGGTTCGATTCCCGGATTCGTCACTCCCGAGCATTGCTCGGGTTTTTTTATGTTTATTTTTCCTTTGTTCTTTCTTCTTTTTTTCTTTCTTTTCTTTTTTTTCTGATTTGGTACAATAGAGGAGCATTTAAAATAAAGGAGAAAAATAATGCACAAAAATCTTGTTTTGGATATGGGAAATGTTTTAGTCACCTATGATCCGGTATGGGTGATTCAAGAATATACAGATAGAGAAGATTGGATAAAGGAAATCAAAGATGTGATGTTTTATTCCGGAGAGTGGATCAGATTGGATGCAGGTCTGATGTCCGAGGAGGATGCCTTAAAGGCATGGATGAAACGATGCAGCTCACCGGAGCTGGCAGAGCTTTGTAAGAGCTGTTTTGAAACTGGGACAAGTTCAATATGAAAAAAATCCCCGGTGTAGCGGAAATCCTAAAGGAAGAGAAGGCGCAGGGAAGAAAGCTTTATCTTTTGTCCAATGCCTCCATGCGCTTGCTTCCGATTTGGAGGGAAGTGCTTCCCGGATCGGAATATTTTGACGGTATTTTTTATTCTGCGGCCTTTCAATGCCTGAAGCCTCAGGATGTTATTTATGAAAGATTTTTAAAGCATTTTTCTGTGGAAGCAAAGGATTGCTTTTTTATAGATGATTTAAAAGAAAATATTGAGGGCGCAAAGAAAGCAGGCTTGGATGGCGCAGTTTTGCCTCTTCCCGAAGCTTCTGCTCTTCGAAAGATTTTGGAAGAAGAGAAAAACGCATAAAGTCTATAGGAGGACAAATGAATCAGCTTAAGGAACATCCCTTTCCTTTGGTGGAATATAAAATCAGCACGGGCATTCTCCCAATGGTTGAATCTCCCCTTTTTCAAAGAGAAACAGGGTTACAGCATGGCTTCTCCACCAGAAAGGGTGGCGTATCCAAGGAACATTTGGCTTCTTTAAACTTAAGCTTCTCTGTGGAGGATGCCAAGGAAAACGTCCTGGAAAATTTCCGGAGAGTCGGAGAGCGTTTCGGGAAAACCCCGGAAGACTTTGTGCTTAGCAAGCAAAGTCATGAAACCAAGGTACTGAAGGTAGGCGTGAAGGACAGGGGAAAGGGCATTACAAAGGAAAGAGATTATGAGGGAATAGATGCGTTAATCACGGATGAAGAGGGCCTTATCCTTTCCTGCTTTTCTGCAGACTGCGTTCCGATTTTATTTTATGATCCGATTCGTAAAGCTGTGGGCGCCTGCCATAGCGGCTGGAGAGGCACCAAGGGGAAGATTCTTCGGAATGTGGTGGAGGAAATGAGAAAGCTTTTCTCTTCAAATCCTGGGGATATTCTTATTGCCATCGGTCCCAGTATTTCCAAGGAGCAATACATCGTTTCGGAAGACTTGGGTCTTTCCTTCCTGGAGGATTATCCGGATTTGGGGGAGGATGCAGCTTCTCCTATGCAAAGGATTTCAAAGGATAAATTTCAACTGGATTTATGGGATTTAAACCGCAGGATTGCGCTGGACTCCGGAATAAGGGAAGAGCATATTTCCATTAGCGGCTATTGCACCATGGAGAATCCGGAACTGTTTTTTTCTCACCGTTACAGTCAGGGAAAAAGAGGATTGCAGGGAGCTTTTATCTGCTTACAGGATTAGATAGTATTTAAGCCAAAAGCCGGCTATGAGAGTTCATAGTATGCTTTCCGTTAGGAAAGAAAGGATATGATTTTGCCGATGAAAAAATATGCCATATTGATTTTTGCTTTTCCTTTGCAGTCTTTCGGCCTGCGGAAAAAGGCAAAAGAGAAGCCGGTAACGAAAGAGGCTTCCGCTTCCAATCTGGAAGATGTAGTGGATGAGAAAGCCAGCTCTTCCGAGCTTTCCAAAAAGGTGGAAGAAAGAAAGCAGGAGGAAGAGGAGCTTGCTCTTTCCCGATATACCAATCTGGGACTGGTGCAGTGTGATTCCAGCTTTATTAACTTCCGCTCACAACCCAATGAAAATGATATTCAAAATATTATCGGAATTTTAAAAAATGGAGCAGGAGTGGAGATTTTAGAGTCTCCTGCAGCGGGAACGGAGAACTGGGTAAAGGTTCGTTCCGGCGGTTTGGATGGCTACATTTCCAAGCAGTTCTTGCTGGAGGGAGAGAAAGCGAAGGAAAAGGCCAAGGAATATATGGAGCCAAGAGTTACCATCTTGGCGGATAAGCTTCGAATTCGTTCTACTCCGGAGAAGATTGACGGAAATACCTTAGGCTCCTGTGCCAAGGGAGAACGCTATATTGTATTGGGTAGAAGCGGAAAGGACTATCTGAAGATTTCTGCGGATACCATTGAAGGGGTGGAAGAGGCTTATATTTCTTCCAGTGCGGAAAATGTACGTTTAGAATACGGCTTGGATGAGGCGCGAAGCTACAATTTAAAGCAAAAGGTTTTAAACCAGTATGATCACCTTGGGGTTTCCAAGGCACAAGATTATATCAATATCCGTTCCGACCCTGCCGACAAGGGCATTGACAACATTATCGGAAAATTCCCGGGCTATGCGGGAGGAGATATTTTAGGGGAAGAAAACGGTTGGCTGAAAATCCGCTCCGGAGAAATCACCGGCTATGTAAAGTCGGAGCTGGTTGCACAAGGAAAGGAAGCGGAGCAGTTGGCCCTTGCCCATGCTCAGGTTATGGCAACGGTCAATACGGATGCCCTAAATGTCCGGGCAAATCCCAGTACGGAATCCAATGCATGGACCAAGGTTACAAGAGATCAAAGATATTCCGTGGTAAATCAGCTGGATGGATGGGTACAGTTGGACCTGGACTCCGGAGATGATCAGGAAGGGGATCAGGGAGCCTATGTTTCCACAAGAGATAACAATGTTACCGTAAACTACGGTTTAATCGAGGCCATTTCCTACAGACCGGCACAGGACAGAGCCAATATTGCGGCAAAGAGACGAAGCGATTTGGTGAACTTTGCCTGTCAATTCGTCGGTAACCCCTATGTGTGGGGAGGAACCTCCTTAACTCGCGGTTGTGACTGCTCCGGCTTTACCCAGACGATTATGAGCAAATATGGAGTTTCTTTACCCAGAGTGTCCAGGGATCAGGCCAGAACAGGTGTGAAGGTCAGCAGTGAAAATATGCGTCCCGGAGATTTGATTTTCTATGCCAACAGGAGAGGCGTGGTAAATCATGTAGGGATCTATATCGGTAACGGCCAGGTGGTAAACGCTGCCTCCAGACGTTCCGGAATTCGAATTTATCGTTGGAATTACAGAACCCCTGTGGCGATTCGAAATGTATTAGGGGAATAGTGAAAGCAGGAACAGCTAAAGGAAACAAAGGGTATAAGTAAAGTATTAAAGCAAAAGAATAGGATATATTCAAAGCGGAAAAGCAAAAGAAAAGCAGAAAAGCAAAAAAGCATAAGCTAAGAAAAGCATCAGAAGGGAATAAGGAGACGGTATGGAAAGCTACGTTTTATCTTGTTGTTCTACAGTGGATATTTCTAAGGAATGGGCGGAAAAAAGAAACATTCTTTTAGCCTACTTTCGTTTTTATTTAAACGAAGAGGAGTACAGGGATGATTTTTATGCCTCCCTTTCCCAGGAAAAATTATTTGAAAGAATGTTAAATGGGGAGAAGAGTAAGACCTCCCAGGTGAACAGTGAAGAATATATGGCTCTTTTCCGTCCCAGCTTGGAGGCGGGGAAGGATATTGTTCATTTCTGCTTATCCAGCGGAATATCCGGTACCAGAAATTCCTGCGAAATAGCCAAGGACATTCTTTTAGAGGAATTTCCGGATAGAAAGATTGAAATTATAGACTCACTTTCCGCTTCTGTAGGTTACGGACTTTTGGTGGATAAGGCAGCAGATTTGAGAGATCAGGGAATTTCCAAGGAGGAGCTTGTTAAAAAGATCTTGGAATACAGAAATCATCTGCATGGATATTTTTTTACCTCAGATCTTCGTTTCTTTATCCAGGGAGGAAGAATCTCCAAGGCGGCCGGCTTTATCGGCGGTTTACTGAATATCTGTCCCATTATCATGATTACGGAGGAGGGAACCCTAAAACCTATCGAAAAGGCAAGAGGAAAAAAGCAGGCCTTTAATAACCTGCTGTCTAAGATGGAAAAGAAGGGCTTTATGGAAGAGGAGAAGGTATTTCTCTGTCATTCCGCCTGTCCTGAGGATGTGGAGACCTTAAAAGAGAAGATTCTGGAACGCTATCCGAAGGCAAAGATTGAGACCTTTGTGATTGGCGGCACCATCGCCTGTCATACCGGCCCCGGCACCGTGGCTTGCTTTTTCTTTGGAAGAGAAGGACGTTAGTATTACGGAATAAAAAAGGATATGGAACAATAGAGAATTTTCCTGCAGTATAGGGCTATACCCGGGGCACGCTCCCGCTAACTTCGCCTACGTAGCGGGCACTAAGCGAAAAACTTCATTTCACTCGTTTTTCGCAAGTGCCGACGGGCTCAGATTGCCCCTGTTACAGCCCTATACTGAGGAAAATCAATCAACTTTTTGTCGCACAATCCTTTTTTTATTCCATAAAAAACGTCCGTTTGAAAGCTTCTTCTTCGAAATGAAAATGCAAGGCGGGTCTGCCGTGTCGCATTTTCTTTTTTTCTTTCAAGGATTCTCCTTCCTCCAGCTGTCCCTGCCGAATTAACTTTAGCTGTAGGAGCTTTGCCAGAATTCTGCTGGCGGAGCGGGGGGTAATGGCCAGAAGCTCTGCGATATATTGGGCACTAAGTGCCTGCAGAGGATCATTTTCAAAAAGGCTGATAAGCTTCAGAATATTGCTTTCGTGAATACCCTGTTCTTTTGCAAATTGTATTGCCTTCGGGTTGCTGTAATCAGCCAGCAACTTTAATTTCTGGGAAAGAGGACCCAGCAGTTTTCCTTCCTCTTCCATAAAAAAAGGCGTCATTTCTTCCGTAACGATTACTTTCCAGAAGGGCATGCTCCGCATAATAGCGACTTCGTTCCTTGGAATGGCTTAAGCCGATACCCATACGGAAAGGAAAGTTCAGATTTTTCCTGCAGGCGGAAAGAAATTCCTGTAGCATAGGCATCAGATCCTTTTCCATGGATATGCTCAAAAGGATAGAAAATTGATTAAAGCCTTTTTCGATATCAAAATGTAAATGACTTTCCTTTCGATATTCCGTTAAAAACTTATAAACAGTGGCTTCCCGATATTCCTGTTCCTCCTTTTCCACCTCCTCCGTAAAGGGAAGGCGAAGAAAGATACTTAAGAGGTTTTGCTCCGCGATACTGCCTAAACGAAGTTCGTCCAAGGCGTGCTGAATAGAGCTTCGAATCATTTCTTCATTAGGGAAAACGGCGATATAAGGAATCTGCAACTGATCCAGCTGCCCCAGATTATTGATGCTTCGAGAAAGAATCAGGTCGATTTTTCCCTTGCTCCAAAGATTTTTGGCATATTCGGTAATATGCTTGTAATCATAATGATGATCCTTGTAAAAAATAGGGCAGGATTTTTCCGGTAAATATTTTGGGATGTCCATAAAATGGTTGGTTTCGGTTAAGAAGTCACAGAATACCCGGTTCAATGGTTGCTCCCGATGTTCGATTTGAAATTGCAGCAGAATAGAAAGAACATCAATGGTTTCGTAGGCGGTAAAGGCACAAGGAATACGATTATCTGGAAAACGCTGGTGAATATAGTGATAACCCAGTTCGCCGGAAAAGAAAATCACATCACATTTCTTTTTACAGTCTTCATAGATGCCGTCAATATCCTTTAAGTCCTTATAGATATAGGGGAAAAATTGACAATCAAAGGAGGGGTCTTGCAGGACCTTTTCTATAGGCTCCAAAGATTTTTCCGGACTGACAATTGCTACATGAATCATGCGGTTCTCCCTTCTACAGTAATGTTAAGATTTTATCTTGCATTTAAGACAAAGTCAATTATGTCTTTAATTGGTGACTGCATTGCTTTTGTATAGGGATTCTTTATTCTTTTTTACAGGGCCTATCCCTGATAGGACGGCCTTGGCTTTTTTTTGTCTTGAAAATGTTATATAATGCCTTGGAAGGAAATAGGAGTTGTGAGGATTTATGGCGAGAAAAAGGACAAATAAAAACAAAAACACAAATAAAGGCATAAATAAAACAAGTAATAAAACCGGTAGAAAAAAAGCTGTACAAGGAAAAGTAGAACAAAATGCTTACGTAGGCCTTAGAGAGGAAGCTATTTTGATTTTATCCTTCCTTATTTCTTTGCTTTTGCTTCTCAGTAATTTAGGATTTTGCGGAATAGTGGGAGAGGGACTTTCTCAGGGACTTGTATTTTTATTCGGATCATTCAGTGTTCTTTTTCCCTTTGTCTTATTTTTCCTTGTTGCCTTTGTCATGGCAAATCGAAACAATCCGATGATTATGAGGAAAATACCCTTTATTTGCTTCTTGTATATTTTTTTCTGGGAGCTTTTTCTTCCTGTACTTATTTTTCGGGAAGAGTATTCCTGAAGATTTAACGGATTTATTGACCGAGGGGGAGTATTACCCGGGATCTTTCTTTTGTTTTTAAAGCAGTTTCTAGGTAGCCTGGGAGCTATGATTGTGCTGTTTTTCGCTATTTTATTATGCTTGGTGATGATTACCGAAAAGCCCCTGATGAGTCTCTTTGCTTTATTTTCCGTGCAGACTGCGGAAAAGGCGGGAAGAAGGGCGAAAAGCGATTTACAGAGAATTTCTCAAACCGCCAGAGAAGCTTTGGAGGAAAGAAGAGCAAGAAGGGAAGAGAGAGAGGCGGATTTTCAAACCACCGACTTTCATTTGGAGGATTTTAAGGAAGAGAGGGAAGTTTCTCCTTTAGAGGCGGAAGAAAATAAGGAGAAGGAAGCGCTCCGCTCCGACTTACTAAGTGTTAAGGAAGAACTGGATTTAATAAACAGTAGGAAGGAAGACTGGAAAGAGGATTCCTTCACGGTGGAAGGCTTATCAGAATCTTCGGAGGAAGAAGAGCTTTTCCCGGAGGAACTTTCCGATATAGAAGCGGTTTCTAAGGAAGAGCCCTTGAAACGAGAATCTTTAAAACAAGAGTCTTTGAAACAAGAGTCTATAAAAACAGAGGCTATAAAAGAACAGCCCTTGGATGAAGAGGAGCTTAAGAAGCGTCTTTTACAGGGAGACCCGTCCTCCAGAGTTGTCTACACCGCCGATGGCAGAAGAATTGCTTCCGATAATGAAAACTTACAAAAAGCGTATTCAGGAGAAGAAAGAGGAAGAATTAACAGTGGATTCTGTTCCGGAAAAAGGCTGCAAAACCCTATGTGTTTCCGCCGCTCTCCCTCTTGAAGCGTTCCCATACCCAGGAAGAGGAAAAACGAAGCGAAATCGAGAAAAATGCTCAGACCTTAAAGGAAACCCTAAAGAGCTTCGGCATTACCGTAAGTATCAGTAATGTTTCTGTAGGCCCCTCCGTTACCCGCTACGAGCTGCAACCGGAGCAGGGTGTAAAATTAGCCAAGATTGTATCCTTAAGCAATGATATTAAGATGCGACTGGCGGCAGCGGATATCCGTATTGAAGCGCCTATTCCGGGAAAGTCTGCCGTGGGTATTGAAGTTCCCAATAAAAACAGTCAGGTTGTATATTTAGGAGATATCCTGTCTTCTCCCGCATTTTTGGAGAACAAGATGAAGCTGGCCTTCGGTGTGGGAAAAGATATTGGCGGTAAGGTGGTGGTAACGGATATTGCTAAGATGCCCCACTTACTGGTGGCAGGAGCTACGGGAGCGGGAAAATCCGTTTCCATCAACACCCTGATTATGTCCATACTCTATCGCTACAGTCCGGAAGAGGTCAGGATGATTATGGTGGACCCTAAGGTGGTGGAGTTACAGGTATATAACGGTATCCCTCATTTGCTGATTCCGGTGGTTACGGATCCGAAAAAGGCTGCTGCGGCATTAAACTGGGCTGTGGCGGAGATGACAAGTCGCTATAAGAAATTTGCCGCTTACGGTGTAAGAGACTTATCCGGCTACAACGAAAAAATACGTGGCCTTAGCGAGGAAGAAAGAGAGAAGGAGGGGCTTTCCGTTCTTCCCCAGATTTTAATCATTATTGATGAGCTTGCGGATTTAATGATGGTATCGGCGTCGGAAGTGGAGGATGCCATTGTCCGACTGACGCAGCTGGCAAGAGCCTGCGGAATGCATTTGATTATTGCTACCCAAAGACCTTCCGTCAATGTCATTACGGGACTGATTAAGGCAAATGTTCCTTCCCGTATTGCTTTTTCCGTAAGCAGCGGCGTGGATTCCCGTACCATTATTGATATGAACGGAGCGGAGAAGCTTTTGGGAAAGGGAGATATGCTTTTCTTCCCCCAGAATTTACCTAAGCCGATTAGAGTACAGGGAGCCTTTGTATCGGATGAAGAAGTGGCTAAGGTTACGGAGTTTTTAAAGTCTCAAGGAGAGGCGGAGTATAACCATTCCATCTCCAAGAGTCTGGAGAAGGAAGCTACGGAAGAGGTCGGAGGAAATCAAAGCGATAGAGACGAGCTTTTTGCGGAGGCCGGATCCCTGGTGATTGAAACGGACAAGGCAAGTATCGGCTTTTTACAAAGAAAATTCCGCATCGGTTTTAATCGGGCGGCAAGGATAATGGATCAGTTGGCTGCGGAACATGTCGTTGGAGAGGAGGAAGGCACCAAGGCCAGAAAGGTTTTAATGAACATGGAAGAATTTGAGGAGTTACTGTCTACAGAAAGGATGGAGTAAATGAAATCAGATTTAGAAATTGCTCAGGAAGTTACGCTGCAACCAATTGCTTTAGTGGCTAAGAATTATGGTATCTCCGAAGAGAATCTGGAACTCTACGGAAAGTATAAAGCAAAATTATCCCAAAGCTTTTGCTCTGCTCAGGAAGGAAAGCAGAAGGGAAAATTGATTCTGGTTACCGCTACAAATCCTACCCCCTTAGGAGAGGGAAAGACTACGGTATCTATCGGCTTAAAATGATGCGTTGAACCGTTTAGGAAAGAAAAGTATTGTGGCATTAAGAGAGCCCAGCCTTGGACCATGCTTCGGCGTAAAGGGGGAGCTGCAGGCGGAGGCTACGCTCAGGTTGCCCCCATGGAGGACATTAACCTTCATTTTACGGGAGATTTCCATGCCATCACTTCTGCCAATAACCTATTGGCCGCAGTTTTGGATAATCATATTCATCAGGGTAATGCTTTAGAGATTAACCCCAAAAAGATTCTTTGGAAGCGTTGTTTGGATATGAATGACAGAGTTTTGAGAAATGTTATCGTTGGATTGGGAAATCAGGCGGACGGTGCTATGAGAGAGGATCATTTCCAGATTACGGTAGCCTCCGAAATCATGGCGATTCTTTGTCTGGCCAAGGATATGAAAGATTTACAGGAGCGTTTAGACAAAATCGTAGTAGCCTATAACAAGAAGGGCGAGAGAGTCTATGCAAAGGATTTGGAATGTACTGGAGCTATGGCGGTTCTTTTAAAGGATGCTATGCAACCTAATCTTGTGCAAAGTCTGGAAGGAAATCTTGCCATTATCCATGGTGGACCCTTTGCTAATATTGCTCATGGCTGTAACTCCATAAGGGCCACCAAGATGGGCTTGGCTTTAGCAGATTTTCTGGTTACTGAAGCAGGCTTCGGTGCCGACCTGGGAGCGGAGAAGTTCTTTGATATTAAGTGTGCGGCAGCCGGATTAACGCCTTCTTGTGCCGTAATCGTAACTACACTTCGTACCTTAAAATACTACGGCGGACTTCCGAGAGAAGAGATTTCCAAGGAGAATCGTGAAGCATTGGAAAAGGGCTTGGAGAACTTGGAAAAGCATATCGAAAATGTAAAGAAATTCGGTGTTCCTGCAGTTGTGGCAGTAAATCGTTTTGCTACAGATACCGAGGGGGGAGCTTTCGTTCTTAAAGGATTTCTGTGCACAGAGAGGCGTTCGCTGCGCCATCATGGAAGCTTACGGAAAGGGAAGTGAAGGAGGAGAAGAGCTTGCTAAGGCAGTACTGGAAACTGTGGAAGCCGGGGAAGTGAATTTCCATACTTTGCAAACTCCAGAGCAGAGGATTTCTCAGAAGATTGAACTCCTGGCGAAGGAAATTTACGGTGCCGACGGGGTAGAGTATTCGAATAAGGCTAAAGAGGAATTAAAGAAGCTGGAAGAATCCTGCTATTCCAATCTCCCGATTTGTATGGCAAAGACGCCCTACAGCTTATCCGATAAGCCGAACCTTTTGGGAAGACCCAAGAATTTCCGGATTGAAATTCGTGAACTTTCCCTCTCCGCCGGAGCAGGATTTGTGGTATGCTTAGCAGGCGATGTTATGACGATGCCGGGTCTGCCAAAGGAGCCGGCAGCAAAAAAGATTGGCTTTGAAAATGAAAAGATTGTAGGAATTTTCTAAGGAGGCATAGATGAAGGGCTGGTTGTCTTGTTTAAGCGAAGCGAAGGTCCTTCGGGGAGATGGAGAGAGGGAGGAATTTTCCTCCCTCTCCTATGATTCTCGAAGAGCTAAGGCAGGGGATTTATTTCTTTGCATGAAGGGAAGTGCCATGGATTCCCATGACAAAATTCCGGAGCTTTTGGAAAAGGGTGTTCGAGTATTTGTGGTGGAGAAAAATCTTCCTGATTTACCGAAGGAAATGCAGGATAGGGAAGACCTTTGCATTGTACAGGTGGAAAATGGCAGAAAGGCTTTAGCGGAGCTGTCAGCCTTTTATTTTTCCTACCCCTCCAAGGAGATGCTGATGATTGGTATCACCGGCACCAAGGGAAAAACCACAACAGCCAGTATGGTGCGGGCAATTCTTACGGAAGCGGGCTACAATTGCGGTCTCATCGGAACCACTGGAATCGATTACGCGGGCATCCACGAAGAAAGCAGAAATACCACCCCGGAATCCTATACTTTGCAGGAAACATTCCGAAAAATGAAGGAAAAGGGCTGTAATGCCGTGGTTATGGAGGCTTCCTCCCAGGGTTTTAAGATGCATAGAACCGACGGTATTCTTTTTGATTATGGTATTTTTACCAATATCGAAGAGGATCATATCGGAGAAAATGAGCATAAAGACTTTGCGGAGTACAAGTATTACAAGTCCAGAATTTTTACCCAGTCCAAGACGGGACTGGTGAATCTTGATGCGGATTTTTCCGAAGAATTCATGGAAAATGCAGAGTGCCCCTGTTTTAGCTTTGCCTTGAAAAAACAGGCTGATTTTATGGCTACGGAGATTGAAGACTTACATCGGCATGATTTTCTGGGCTGTAGATTCCATTTTCGACATGGAGAAGAGGATTGGGAGATTTGGAACCATCTGCCGGGAAGATACAATGTTTACAATGCCTTAGCGGCAATTTCTCTGGCTTCCCTTCTGGGAATCAAAAAAGAAGTGGTGCAATCCGCCTTACGAAAGATTCAGGTAAACGGCAGGATGGAGGTTGTGCTGCAAAGAGGGGGCTACACTGTTTTGGTGGACTATGCCCACAATGCCATGGGTATGAAGAACCTTTTGGAAACCCTGAAGGCCTACAAGCCGAAACGCCTGATAGTAGTCTTTGGCTGTGGCGGAAACCGTGCGAAGGAAAGACGTTACGGCATGGGGGAGGTGGCAGGGGAGATGGCGGATTTTACCATTCTTACCGCAGACAATTCCCGCTATGAGAAAACTATGGACATTATTTCCGATATTGAAAGCACACTGTCCAAGAAGACAAAGAACTATGTAAAGATTGAGGACCGTAGAGAGGCTATTCGCTATGCCTTAGAACAGGCTGAAGAGGGAGACTTGATTGCGGTTATCGGAAAAGGACATGAAGAATATAATGAGGTAAATGGAACATTTACCCGTTTTGTAGATAGAGAAGTGATTTTGGAAGAGGCGGAAAGAGAGGGAAAATAAGATGCAGATTCCTTTTTCGGAGATATTTTCCTCTGTAGAAAAGATTATTTTGGATTCCCGGGAGGATTGCAGGAAGGGACTCTTTGTTCCCATCAAGGGAGAAAAGCAGGATGGACACCGCTTCATTCCCATGGCTATAGAGCATGGGGCATCCTTTATTTTTACCGAGGAGGATTGTTCGGAGCTTTCCAAACAATATCCCCAGGTACGTTTTATTTCGGTGGAAAGCACCATAGACGCTTTACAGGCCTTGGGAGGCTATGCCAGAAGTCTGTATTCCGGTTTAGTCATCGGTGTAACCGGTTCCGTAGGAAAGACCACCACCAGAGCCATGATTGCCAAGGCACTTTCCATGGAGAAGTCTGTTTTTGAAACCAAGGGAAATGCCAATTCTCAGCTGGGACTTCCTATTACACTCTTCTCCATGGCTAAGGAAAATAAAGAAATCAGTGTTATCGAGTTAGGCATCTCCATCCCCGGAGAGATGCATAGGATTGGGGAGATTGCTTCCTGTGACATTGCAGTATTTACCAATATCGGTTCCGCCCATTTGGAGAATCTGAAGACCAAGGAAAATACCTGCTTTGAGAAAATGCATATTCTGGAAGGAAATCAAAAGGAAGTTTCCCTGTATTTGCCGAAAAAGGATGCTATATTGGGAACGCTTACGGAAGAGAAAATCAGAGCCATGGGATTCTTGGGAGAGAAGAAGCTAAATCTTTTCTTTTACGAAAAGAAGGAGGAGATTCCCCTTTCCGTTCCCGGAGAACATGTGGAGGACAATGCTTCCGTAGCCATGGCGATAGGTCTTTCTCTGGGATTACACAAACAAAAGCTCTTACAGGGCTTATTGGAATTTCAGGGCTTAAAGGGAAGAGGCGGCAGACTTTCCACGGAAGATGGCATTATGATTATTGATGACAGCTACAATGCTTCTCCTGATTCCATGAAGGCTTCCTTAAAGGTCTTGGCTTCAGAGGAAGGGGCGAAAAGAAAGATTGCCGTTCTTGGAGATATGAATGAGTTGGGGGATAATGAAATCGCCTATCATCGGGAAATCGGAGAACTTTTAAAGTCTCTTCCTATTGATGCATTATTTACTTTAGGAAAGAAGGGAGAAGAGATTCGGAAAGCTATGGGAGAGAAGCTGCTTCCCGGAAAAGCCTGCTTTAATCTTGAAGAGCTGTCCTTATCTTTGGAAGAAGAAATTAAGCCTGGAGATCTGCTTTTATTTAAGGCCTCCAATTCTCTTTCTCTTTCCAAGGTGATTCAAGAAATAAGGAGTAAGCATTGTTTGCTAAAGTAATCGTAGATATTTCTCATGAATCTATCGATAAATGTTTTACCTATAGGGTCCCTACGGAAGTTTCCTTATCTGTCGGGGATCCTGTTTTGATACCCTTTGGAAGAGGAAAGAAAAAGGGCTATGTAATCGGTATAGAAGAGCTGGCAGACTTCCCTGAAGAGAAAATTAAAGACATTCTTTCTCCTTTGGAAAAGGAGTTCTCCGTAGAAAAACAGCTTTTGGATCTGGCCATTTGGATGGCGGAGGAATACGGAACGACCTTAAATCAATGCTTAAAAACCGTGCTTCCGGTAAAGAAGAAGACGAAAAACAGAACAAAGCCGGGAAAGATACAATATGGAAACCCCTATCCTGCTCCAAAACTCAATGCAGAGCAGGAGGAGGTTCTTTTTGCAATGCAAAGATATTTTCAGGAAGAGGAAGCTCCCTCAGCTCTTCTTTTCGGTGTTACCGGATCCGGAAAGACGGAGCTGTATTTACGTTTAATCGAAGATTGCCTTGCCAAAGGGAAGGAAGTGATTTATCTGATTCCGGAAATTTCCCTAAGCCATCAAAGTAGAATGCGGGTGGAGGGACGTTTCCCCGGACAGGTGGCGGTATTACATTCCAAAATGAGCCAGGGAGAACGGGCGGAGAGCATGGAAAAGTGCCGGTCCGGAGAGGTGAAGCTTTTACTGGGCCCTCGTTCAGCCCTCTTTGCACCATTTTCCAATTTAGGACTTATCATTATTGATGAGGAGCAGGAACGTTCCTACAAGTCGGAAACCGCTCCCCGATACGAAAGTAGGGATGTGGCAAGAAAAAGGGGAGAGCTGGCCAAGTGTCCGGTACTTTTCGGCTCTGCAACACCTTCCGTCAATCTTTTCCGAGAGGCGGAGGAAGGAAAAGTCAGACTGTTTACTTTAAAAAACAGGGCGGTGGAGGGAAGTTTTCTGCCAAAGCTGACTTTGATTGACTTACGAAAGGAATTGGAGGAGGGAAACCGTTCCATTTTTTCCAAAGCACTGGAGGAAGCGGTACTGAAGCGTTTGGAAAGGGGGGAACAAAGCATTCTCTTTATGAACAGAAGGGGGTATTCTCCCTTTGTGAGCTGCAGAAAGTGCGGAAAGAGCTTAAACTGTCCCCACTGCGACGTAAGTCTGACGCTTCACAAAAACGGTATGCTGCAATGCCATTACTGCGGCTATAGCAGGAAGCTGGAAAAGAAATGTCCAAACTGTGGCAGCAGTTATATTTCTCCCTTCGGCACCGGTACGGAAAAGCTGGAAAAAATCTGTCATGCAGTCTTTCCCAAAGCAAGAATTCTTCGTATGGACGGAGATACCACAGGGAAAAAAAGGGAAAAATACGAAGAAATTTTTACAGGATTTTGCCGAGGAGAAGGCGGATATTCTTTTGGGAACCCAGATGATTGTAAAAGGACATGATTTTCCGAAGGTCACTCTGGTGGGCATTATGGCAGCGGAGCAGCTGTTCTTCCAGTCGGATTTTCAGGCAAGGGAATATGCTTTCCAGATTCTTACCCAGGCAGCAGGTAGGGCAGGCCGGGGAAAGCTTCCCGGAGAAGTTTTGATTCAAAGCTATCGTCCCGAGGAGGAAGTACTGGAGCTGGCTATGGAACAGGACTACTTTGCTTTTTATCAGTCGGAAAAGAAGTTTCGGAAAAGACTGGAATATCCTCCCTTTGCCAGAATGCTGGCTATCCAATGCAGCTATCAAGAGGAAGAGTTTTTAAGTCTGATGCTGGAGAAGACCATCAAAAGAATCCAGGGGACATTGGAGAAGGAGCAGGCGGAGTTATTTGGTCCCTTCCCTGCCACCATTTATAAGCTAAAGGATAATTTTAGGAAAATCATCTATATTAAGCAAGAATCCCATGATATAATCATCCGATTAAGAAATCTATTTGTTGAGGAGCTTCGAAAAGAGGATAAACGCTCTTTGATTCAGCTCCAGTTTGATCTTTTATAGAGAGGGTATAGTTTATGGCAATTCGCAGCATCCGAAAAATCGGAGACTCCATTTTGGAAAAGAAGTGTAAAGAAATTAAGGAAATGACGGATAAAACCAGAGATTTGATTCAGGATATGTTTGAAACCATGTATGATGCCAACGGTGTTGGACTGGCGGCTCCTCAGGTGGGGATTTTAAAGCAGCTTTTTGTGGTGGATATCGGAGACGGTGTTCGCTATGTGTGCATTAATCCTAAAATCGAAGCTGTGGGAGAGGAAGAGCAGTGCGGAGAAGAGGGCTGTCTTTCCGTTCCGGGAAAGGAAGGAAAGGTTACCAGGCCCATGAATATCCATCTGGAGGCCTTGGATCAGAACATGGAGCCCTTTAGCTTGGATGCTTCCGGCTTTTTGGCCAGAGCCTTCTGTCATGAGTATGATCATCTTCAGGGAGTCCTGTATACGGAGAAGGTAGAGGGAGATTTGGAAGATGTTCAATATGAAGAACTGGAAGAGGAGGAAATGATTTGAGAATCGTGTTTATGGGAACCCCGGACTTTGCGGTGAAGGGGTTAGAGGCCATCCATCAGGCCGGACATGAGATTCTCTTGGTAATCAGTCAGGAGGATAAAGCAAAGGACAGAAAGGGAAATCTCCTTAAGACGCCGGTAAAACAGGCAGCAGAAAGACTGGAACTTCCTGTTCGTTCCGTACATCGTCTGAGAAAAGACGAAGAACTCCTTGCATATTTAAAGGATTTAAAGCCGGATTGCATTGTGGTGGCTGCCTTCGGACAGATCCTTCCCAAGGAGCTTTTAGAGCTTCCCCGCTACGGCTGTGTGAATATCCATGCTTCTTTACTGCCTCTTTATCGGGGAGCTTCTCCGATTCAGCAGGCTATTTTGCATAGAGACAAGGAAACCGGTATTTCCACCATGCTGATGGCGGAAGGATTGGATACCGGAGACATCCTGCTTCAAAAAAAGCTTCCATTAACGGGGGAAGAAACAGGAGAAAGTCTTTTTCGAAGCCCTTTCTTTGCTTTCTCAGGATTGCATTTTGGAAACCCTTAGTCTTTTAGAGCAGGGGAATTGCCCCAGAAGAGCCCAGGATGAGGAAAAAGCCAGTCATTGCAGTATGATTGTAAAGCAGGACGGCTTTGTGAATTGGAATAAGCCCGCTGTTGAAATCGAGGCCATGGTTCGGGCCTTTAATCCCTGGCCTGCTGCAGTCAGTATTCTTCCCAACGGAAAAAGCTTTAAAATCTGGAAAGCCAGAGTTATCCGGCAAAAAGAAAAGGATTTTCAAAGCTTTTCAGAAATTAAAGAAGATTTGCTCTTTGCTCATTTACCGGAAAGTCTTTCGGAGGAAGAAAAGGAGGTCTTTCGGAAGAAAGACGGCATAGGAAAGATGTATCGCAATAAGGAGAACAATCGTCTTCTTCTTTCCACAGGGGAAGGATATTTGGAAATTTTGGAAATTCAGGTAGAAGGAAAAAAACGTTTGGATACCCCTGCTTTCTTACTAGGATTTGGAGGATAAGATGCCTTATTCATACTATTTTTTTGATCCCACAATGATTTTTGTCTATATCGGCATGGGGCTTTCTCTGCTGGCCTCTTCTTTGGTGAAGTCCACCTTTGCCAAATATGACCGGGTTCGTTCCCAAAGAGGTATCAGCGGAAGAGAGGCGGCGGAGATTATTTTACAGAAAAACGGTATCGGCTATGTGCAGGTGCTTTCCGTAAGAGGACATCTGAGCGATTTCTACAGCCCGAAGGACAAAACGGTAAATCTGTCGGAAGCCACGGAGAACTCCACCTCCATTGCGGCCATCGGTGTTGCTGCCCACGAGTGCGGACATGCTGTTCAGGATGCGGTAGGCTATATGCCCCTGGTCATCAGCCGGAATATTAATCCGGTTTGTGCTATTTGTTCACAGCTGGCCATTCCCATTATTTTTATTGGCTTTCTGATTGGCCTAAGCGGCTTTATTCAGTTGGGAATCATTGTTTTCGCAGTGGCAATTTCCTTTCAGATTATTACTCTTCCGGTGGAGTGGAATGCTTCTCAAAGAGCCATAAGGATTTTGGAAGAGGAGGGGATTTTAAGTCCCCAGGAAATTAAGGGAGTTCGGGCAGTCCTTACTGCGGCGGCTCTTACTTATGTAGCGGCAGCGGCATCCTCCGTATTGCAGCTTCTTCGTTTACTCATTCTCTATGGAGGAAGAGGCAGAAGAGATGACTAAGGCTGAAAAAATGAAAAGCAAGACCGGAGCCCATGTAGTAATATCCACCGGAGGCAAAATGGATAAGAGGAAGAAAAACTTAAAGCCAAGAGTGGAAAAGAGCGAAAGAGAGTTACTTTTGGAGCTTTTGGAAAAGGTCTTTTATGAAGGAGAGTTTATTCATCTTGCTTTAAGAAAGCTTTTTTCGGACTATCCCGGATTGGGAAACAGAGAGAAGGCTTTTTTAACCAGAAGCAGTCACGGGATTTTGGAGCGGTATCTGCAACTGGACTATGTGATTTCCTTATACAGCAGTGTAAAGCTGAAAAAGATAAAGCCTGTAGTTCTTTTAAGTCTTCGGATTGCGGTGTATCAGGCCCTGTTTATGGATAAGATTCCGGACCATGCCATTGTGGATGAGGCGGTAAAAAGCATCAAAAAAAGAAAGCTTCAGGGTCTGGTTCCCTTTGTCAATGCAGTTTTACGAAAAATTGTTGGAGAGAAAGAGGAAATCATAAAGAAGCTGAAAGCCCTTCCCAAGGAAGATTCGGTGTCTCTTTGTCTTCCACCGGATATTTCGGAAATCTTTTTGAAAGACTATGGCAGGGAGAGAACAATTGCCATGGCAGAGGCTTTCTTACAAAGTGACGGAGGCTTTTATATCCGAAATGAATCCGGAGAGGGAGAACGGGTATCCGGAAATATAGTAGAGGAGGAACGTTTCCGTTCCGGTGCCGTCACCATACAGGACTTTTCTTCTCAAGCGGTGGGAAAAAGCCTAAAGCTTAAAGAAGGAGCTTTGGTACTGGATTGCTGCAGTGCCCCGGGAGGAAAGGCCTGCCATATCGCCTCCTTACTGAAGGGGAGCGGTAAGGTTTATGCCAGAGATGCCCAGAAGGATAAGCTTCGTTATATTGTGGAAAACCAAACGTCTTGGTTTAGAAAATATGGAGATCGAGCATTGGGATGCCAGAGTTCGGGATGAGCGCTTTATACAAGATGGGGAAGGAATTTTGGATGCGGTGCTTTGTGATGCACCCTGTTCCGGCCTTGGAGTTATCGGTAGAAAACCGGATATTCGTCTGCATTTTAGCAAGGAAGCTTTGGCGGAATTGCAAAGCCTGCAAAGGGAGATTCTAAGTACGGTTCAAGCCTATGTGAAAAAGGGTGGACAGTTTTTATATTCCACCTGCAGTCTTTCCTTTAAGGAAAATGAAGAGAACCGGGACTTTATTCTACAAAATTTCCCTTTCACCCTGATAAAGGAAGAGAAGTTTATGCCCGGGAAGCCCTCGGACGGCTTTTATCTGGCTCTGTTTCAGAGAAAGACGGAAGATTGATCCCCACATTGTACCGGAAGAATTCGGAGAAGTCATTTTACGTAATTTCAGAAAAGGATGGAGGAGTAATTCTTGCAAGAGAAGGAAGGCATGAAAAATATTCGTGATTTAGAGCTTATAGAGCTGAAAAGTCTGTGTAAGGAAGAGGGATTTCCTGCTTATCGGGCGGAGCAGCTTTTTTCCTGGCTTCATGAAAAAGCTGTGGAGGAGTATACGGAAATGACGAATATTCCCAAAGCTATGCGGGAAAAGCTTGCAGAAGGCTACTCCATAGCCTTACCTAAGGCGGATTTACACCTTTGCTCCAAGATGGATGATACGGAAAAATTCCTTTTTCGTTTATCTGACGGACATAAAATAGAATCTGTTTTTATGCGGTATCAGCATGGAAACTCTGCCTGCATTTCCACTCAGGTGGGCTGCAGGATGGGCTGTGCCTTCTGTGCTTCCACCTTGGATGGTCTTGCCAGAAACTGTAGCACAGGAGAAATGCTTGGGCAGATTTATGCTATGGAAAAGCTGACAGGACAAAGAATTTCTCATGTAGTGCTGATGGGCTCCGGAGAGCCCTTGGATAATTATGAGGAGGTTACCCGTTTCCTACGAATCATCAGTGACGAAAAGGGAAAAAATCTCTCCATCAGAAACATTACCCTGTCTACCTGCGGTCTGGTGCCGAGAATCTATGACTTGGCCAAGGAAAATTATGGGATTACGCTGGCTCTAAGCCTGCATGCGCCTACGGATGAACAGCGAAGAAAAATCATGCCCATTGCCAATCGCTATTCCTTATCGGAAATTATGCCGGCGGTAAAGGAATATTTTAAGAAAACCGGCAGAAGAGTCAGTTTTGAGTATGCCTTGGTGTTGGGAGTAAATGACGGAGAAGAGGACAGAAGGGCTTTGGCGGACTTATTGAGAGGGGAGAAGGGAGAACATTTTCCTTGTCATGTGAATCTGATTCCGGTAAATCCCATCAAAGAAAGGACTTTTGCTCCGCCGGATCGGAAGAGGGTTTACGCCTTTCAGGAGTATTTACAGAAAAGAGGCATTACCTGCACGGTAAGAAGAGAGATGGGGGCAGATATTGCCGGAGCTTGCGGACAATTACGAAGGGATGGAACAAAAGGGGCTTAAGATGGAGTTTTTTGCAAAAACGGATCAGGGAAAAATGCGAAAAATGAATCAGGATTTTCTTTTCGCCACAGGGGATGCTCTGGGGAAATTTCCCAATCTTTTTCTTTTGGCAGATGGAATGGGAGGGCACAGAGCAGGTGACTTTGCTTCCCGTTATTTGGTGGAAAGCTTGACGACGCTTTTGAAACAGACGGAAGAACTGCCTTTGGTACGAAGCCTGGAGAAGGCTATACAGAAGATGAATCTGGAGCTGCTTCGTCTTTCCCAAAGCAATATTCATTTGCAGGGGATGGGAAGTACGCTGGTAACCGCCTTTGTAGAGGGGAACAGCATTGTTTTTTCCAACGTTGGAGACAGTAGAGCCTATCTTTTTCAAAGAAATCGTCTGCGCCAGGTTACCAGAGACCACAGCTATGTGGAGGAGATGATTCAGAGAGGAAAAATGATTCGAGGCTCTGAGGAATACCAAAAGAGTAAGAACATGATTACCCGGGCGGTTGGCGCGGAAAAGTACCTGGAAGTGGACTTCTTCGAGGAGGAGTGGGAGGAAGGAGATTTATTTTTCCTTTGTTCCGACGGCCTTAGCAATATGGTGGATCAGGAAAGTATGGTACAGATTTTAAAGGATGACTCCAGTTTGGAAGAAAAGGGAGAGGCTTTGATTACCTTAGCCAATATTAATGGGGGAAAAGACAATATCGCCTTGATTTTGGTGAGACCAGGAAAGGAGCAGGGATAATGAAGTGGGAAAAAGGTACTCTGCTGCAAGACCGTTATAGCATCGAGGCTCTTATTGGCGAGGGAGGCATGAGCTATGTCTACCGTGCCAGAGACCAGAAGCTGGGTCGTACCGTAGCAATTAAGGTTTTAAAGTCCGACTATGCGGAGGATCAGGAATTTGTCCGAAAATTCCAGGATGAGGCCAAGGCTGCCGCAAAATTGAATCATCTGAATATTGTCTCCGCCTATGATGTTGTGGATGAAGGGGATACCCACTTTATCGTCATGGAATTAGTGGAGGGGATTACCTTAAAGAATTATATTCACAGAAAGGGAAAATGCTCCGAGCGAGAAGCCATCGGCATTGCCCTGCAGCTTGTGGAAGGTATGGATACCGCACATAAGATGGGCATTGTGCACAGAGACATTAAGCCCCAGAACATGATTGTCAGCACCGAAGGTGTGGTGAAAATTGCCGACTTCGGAATTGCCCGGGCGGCCAGTCAGGAAACGGCCAATACGGCGGTGATGGGTTCCGTGCATTATATTTCTCCGGAACAGGCGAGACGAGGAGTTTCCGACCAGCGTTCCGATATTTATTCCCTGGGCTGTACGATTTATGAAATGCTTACCGGAAAGCTTCCCTATGAGGGAGAGAATTCCATGGCGGTGGTTTTTTCCCATATGGAAGATCCCATTCCCCGGGTAAGGGATTTGGAGCCGGAGGTTTCCCCGGCCTTAGATTATGTGGTTTGGAAGGCTATGCAGAAAAAGCCCTCTGCCCGTTATCAAACCGTGGAGGAGTTGCGGGATGACTTGAATCTTGCTTTGGAAGATCCGGAAGCCAAGTTTTTAAACGATAGACAGGATGAAGGAGACGAGTCCGTATCCCGTCAGGCCAGACAGGAAATGGATAAAGGCATTTCCCGGCTGTATAAAGCCTTGGCAATTTTGTCCGTAGTTTGTATCCTGGGCGTATTTCTTTTCCTGGGCTTTAAATTAGTGGGTATGCTTCGCTCCGTAAAGGATCTTTCTCCCAAGGCGGAAAGTGCAACGGAGAAGGAAACGGAGGAAAGCACCCAGGTGGCGATTACCATTTCCGCCTTGGACAGCTTACTGCCGGATATTGTGGGAAAGACCATCCCCGAGGCGGAGAAATATCTCTCCTCCTATGACATTAAGATTTACCCGGAAAAGGAGGAATTTTCCGAGAAATACGAGGAAGGACAGATTATTTCCTACCCAAGCGGAAAATATGGGGTAAGGAGCAGATTATATGTTACGGTCTCCAAGGGAAGTAAGGTACTGGTTTTTTATGATAAGGAGCATCCCGAGGACTTAACGAAGCTTCAGCAGATGGAGCTCAGTACGGTTGAGAAGGAATTGAAGGATAGAGAAATTCCCTATAAGGTCGTAGAGCAAATGTCGGATACGGTGGAAAAGGGATATCTGATCAGTACCAACAAGGCGGATACATCGGAGCCGGGAGAGCTGGAGCTTGTAGTCAGTACCGGAATTCCGGATAACTGGGCCGTAGTTCCTGATCTTACTAATCTTTCCGAGAAAGAAGCCATTTCCGCCCTGGAGGGTGCCGGTTTGGAAGCCGGAGTGATTTCCTATATTCCCAGCACAAGCGTGGCAAAGGGAGTGGTGCTGAAGCAGTCCGTGGCAAAGGACAGCTATGTGGAAAGAGGACAGGCAATTCCCTTCAGTGTAAGCTCCGGTCCGGATGGGGAAAGCAGTACAAAGCTTGCTCCTTCCGATGACAACAGCAAGGCATGGGTATCCAGCATAAACCAAACCGTTGTTTTGGGAAGCGGCGGTCCCGGAGTCGAGGGAACTGTCCTTGTGGTGGTTTATCTTCGACAAGATGTAAATGGAGAAAGTAGGTACACCACCCTGCAAGCCGCAAGATCCTATGTGATCGGAAGTGAAATGCAGTTAAGCATCAGCCGAATCAAGGGAATTCCCGGACTTTCCAAGGGAACCGTGGAAGTAGTGGATGCGGAAAAGGATAGGGTTCTGGCTGCCTATGATCTGGATTTCGCCCCGGAGGCTTAGGATGGTAGGAAAGATAATTAAAGGTATCGGCGGATTTTATTATGTAGATACCAAGTCGGGAGTCTATGAATGCCACGCCAAGGGGCTTTTTCGAAACAAGAAAGAAAAAGCCTCTGGTAGGGGATATGGTGGAAGTGGAAGAGGTTCCCGACACGGAAAAAGAGATGGTAGGACAGATTCTTAAGATTCTCCCCCGAAAAAATGAATTGATTCGTCCGTTGGTAAGCAATATCGATCAGGCTGCCTTGGTTTTTGCGGTAAAGGACCCTGAGCCCTCCTTCCCCTTGATTGACCGTTTTCTTTTGCATCTTGAGGCAAGGGAGATTCCCTGTATGCTTTTCTTTAATAAGAGAGATTTGCTTTCAGATTGTGAAGCGGATTATCGGGAGAAAATGCAGAGAATTTATGAAAAAAAGCAGGTATTCCGGTTTATTTCTTCCAAAGCAATACGAAAGAAGACCGGGAGGAGATTCTAAGGCTCCTAAAGGGAAAAACCACTGTTTTTTCCGGACCCTCCGGTGTGGGAAAGTCCAGTATGATTAATCTTCTGCTGGAAGACAGGAGGATGGAAACCGGAAGCCTTTCCGAGAAAATCAAAAGAGGAAAGAACACCACAAGACATGCGGAATTTTTCTCTTTGGGAGAAGACAGCTATGTCCTGGACACTCCCGGCTTCACCTCTTTATTTCCGCCGGATATTTCGCCGGAGAATCTGCGGTACTTTTATCCAGAGTTTGAAGAGTATCGGCAGTCCTGTCGTTACAATACCTGCTATCATTTGGGAGAGAAGAAGCAGGACTGCGGGGTAAAGCAGGCGGTGGAAAAGGGAGAGATTGCCATAGAGCGTTACGAAAGCTACAAGAGCTTATATCAGGAGATTGTAGAGGAAAGAAAGAATTATTAAGGAGGTTTCCGTGAAAAATCGATTATCCCCGTCTATATTGGCGGCAGACTTTTCCGCATTACAGGAGGATGTGGCTTTAGCTGAGGCTGCAGGTGCGAAAAGCTTTCATTTTGACATTATGGACGGGCATTTTGTGCCAAATATTTCCTATGGAGCAGGGATTGTTTCCGCCTTACGGAATAAGTCCAAAGCCTTTTTTGATGTGCACCTGATGGTGGAGGAGCCGGATTGCTTTTTTCCGGATTATAAAAAGGCGGGAGCCGACAGGATTTCCGTGCATGTTGAGGCGGTAAAGCATTTGGATCGTTCCTTACAGGCGATACGAGAGCTGGGCATGGAAGGGGGAGTGGCTTTAAATCCTGCCACATCCCTGTCCACGATAGAAGAAATTCTGCCCATTTGTCCCTATATTTTGATTATGTCCGTAAATCCGGGCTTTGGAGGACAGAGCTTTATCCCTTATATCTTGGAGAAGATTAAAAGGCTTCGGAAAATGGCAGAGGAGAGAGCCCTTCCTTTGGAAATCGGTGTAGACGGAGGTGTGAAGCTGGACAATATTTCCCCTATCCTGGAAGCCGGCGCCAACTTTATCGTGGCAGGCTCCTCCGTATTCGGAAAAAAAGAAGAAATCGGAGAAAGGGTAAAGAGTTTTAATAAGGTTCTTGAAAATGCCTAGGGGACAGTTTATAGTAAGGTAATAAAATAAAGGAGGGTCAGAGAATGCTGGATATTAAGTTTGTGAGAGAGAATCCTGAAGTTGTAAAAGAGAATATAAGAAAGAAGTTCCAAGATGAGAAGCTGAATCTTGTGGATGAGGTTATTTCTCTGGATGTGGAATCCAGAAAGGTGCAGATGGAAGCGGACGAGCTTCGTAGTAAAAAGAATCAGGTTTCCAAGCAAATCGGAGCTTTGATGGCGAAGGGAGAGAAGGAAGCTGCGGAAAAGGCCAAAGAAGAGGTAGCTACATTCTCCCAGAGACTGGCGGAATTAGAGGAAAAGGAGCCGGCTTTACAGGAAGAAATCTTGAAAAGAATGATGGTTATTCCAAACATCATTGACCCCTCCGTACCTATCGGAAAGGATGATTCCTGCAACGTGGAGAATGAGCGTTTCGGGGATCCTGTGGTTCCCTCTTACCCCATTCCTTATCATGCGGATATTATGGACAGTTTTTCCGGTTTGGATTTGGACGCAGCGGGAAGAGTAGCCGGAAATGGTTTCTATTATCTGGTGGGAGATGTGGCAAGACTTCATTCCGCAGTGCTTTCCTATGCCAGAGACTTTATGATTGACAGGGGCTTCACCTATGTGATTCCTCCTTATATGATTCGTTCCAAGGTTGTGGACGGTGTAATGTCTTTTGCGGAAATGGATGCCATGATGTATAAGATTGAGGGAGAAGATCTTTACTTAATCGGTACCTCCGAGCACTCCATGATTGGACGCTTTATCGATCAGATTTGCCGGTAGAGTCCCTTCCTTTGACCTTAACCTCTTACTCTCCCTGTTTTAGAAAGGAAAAGGGATCCCACGGTATCGAGGAGAGAGGTGTTTATCGTATTCACCAGTTTGAAAAGCAGGAAATGATTGTGGTTTGTGAGCCGGAAGAGGCTATGGACTGGTACAATAAGCTTTGGCAGAATACCGTAGACTTTTTCAGAAGTCTGGATATCCCTGTAAGAACCCTGGAATGTTGTTCCGGAGATTTGGCGGATTTAAAGGTTAAGTCCTGTGACGTGGAGGCTTGGTCTCCCAGACAGAAGAAGTATTTTGAGGTAGGTTCCTGCTCCAATTTGGGAGATGCACAGGCAAGACGTTTAAAGATACGTGTTAAGGGCGCGGATGGAAAGAATCATTTAGCCTTTACCTTAAACAATACCTGCGTGGCACCCCCCCAGAATGCTGATTGCTTTCCTGGAGAACCATTTACAGGAAGACGGAACGGTAACCATTCCTAAGGCTTTACAGCCATATATGGGTGGTAAGGAAGTTTTGGTTCCCAAGTTCAATTCCGTAGAAAAAGAAAAAAATGCATTAAAATAAAGTTTTTTATAAATATTGTAACGATGATGCCGCTTCTTTTGTCCTATCAGAAGAAGCGGTTTTATCGTTGTGAAAACATTCTCATTGCGTAGTAAGGGGCTATCCTCTATACTAGCTTAGTATTAGGGAAAATAGGCTTTTCGCATAGAAAGGAAAAAAATGGAACCCATTATTTCCGTGAGGGATTTATATAAAATATTCAAGATAGGTGATACGGAGGTATATGCCTTAAACGGATTGAACTTTGACATTTATCAGGGAGAATTCATTGCCATTGTGGGTACCTCCGGTTCCGGAAAGTCAACCTGCCTGAATATGCTGGCAGGTCTGGAAAGCCCAGTAAGGGCAGCATCACCATCACCGGAGAGTCCATTGAAAAAATGAATGAGAAACAGCTGGTGGCTTTTCGAAGGATGCATGTAGGCTTCATTTTCCAAAGCTACAATTTGATTCCCTTTCTGAATGCCATGGAAAATGTGGCCATGCCTTTGATGTTTCGAGGAGTTTCCAAAGAGGAAAGAAACAAAAAGGCTTTGGAATATCTGGAGCTTATGAACATCGGCAAAGAAGCCAACCGTTCTCCCAACCAGATGTCCGGAGGACAGCAGCAAAGAGTGGGTATTGCCAGGGCCTTGGTGATAGATCCGGAGATTATTTTTGCGGACGAACCCACCGGAAACCTGGATTCCCATACCACCGAAGAGGTTTTGGGCTTGATGCGAAATATCGTTGAGAAACAAAGGAAGACTCTGATTATGGTTACCCACGATCCCCATATCGCATCCTGGGCTGACCGTCAGTTAAGAGTGGTGGACGGAAGAATTGTGGAAACCGTCATTCGGAAAGAAAGCAAAATCGAAGAAGAGATTTTACGGGAAAATGGTGTTCCGCCCTATACCGTAGTAGCGAAGCAGCAAGAAGGAGAAGCAAGATGAAAGAGATAAGAAACAGTAGTAAGAAGATGTCTAAGGTTTCCGCCAAGACAGTCGATAGAAAGAAAAATATGGGGAAAACCCTATTTTCACTCTTTTTGTGTCTTAGCCTTATGCTTCCGTTTTTCAGTCAAAGAAGCTATGCCGGCTATGTGAATACCAATCTGAATACCTTTATTCATGATGTTCAGGACGTGCCCACAGGCTATCCGGGGCAGGAAATGGAAGTAAAGGTTCGTATCGGTTACAACGGCTTAAACGGCCTGAGTAATCCGAATTCCGATGTGATTAATAACGTAAGAGTGCGTTTATCCAATGACCAAAGCTACCTGACCACCCAGAACAGTCCCCAAAAGACACAAAAGAACAATCCCTACAAGGATTCTTCCGATGAGGATGAGCAGGGTGAGGCACAGAAGGATGCCTGGGAAGAGGGCTATAAGGCCGGAAAAAACAATGCCTACAACAACGGCTTAAACTACGTTTATCCGGTGGATGGAGGCGTCTACCCCTTCGAGGTAAATGCTTCTCTTTTTACCCAGGAGCAGAAATTGGGAAGCCTGAAAAAGGGAGAGTACAAGGAGTTATCCTTTAAGGTGAATGTCCGTTCCGATGCATTGAAGATGAAGGACAGCAGTGGAAATACCAGTGACGGCTATTTCGGTGTACCCTTTACCATCTGGTATGATGTACCGGGAGCTAGCCAGACTCAGAATAAAACCGAGTTTGTAAACGTTTTCATCACGGAAAGCGGAGAGGTAAAGGATTCCGGAACCAAGACCGTGGCCCAGGCCTTTGTGGTGGGAGAGAACCAGAGTACCCCTGTGGGAACCTATCCCAATGCCATGAATTACAATGTAAACTTCCGAAATCAAAGCGGAAAGACCCTCTATGATGTAAAGATTAAGATGAATATGTCCTTGGCGGAAAAGGAAGCGGTGCAGCTTACCGCTGCGGCAAAGGCGGAGGCGGTGAAGGATTTCCCCTTCTCCATTAACGAAGCCAACTACGACAGAGATTATGCCAAGGTGGAAAGGGAGAGGTGATTTCCCCTGCCTATTCCATGGCTATTAAGCAAAATGCCGCCACCGGATTTTATCCCCTGTCCTATACGGTAAGCTACAAGCTGGCACCGGGAAGCACAGTTACTGTTACGGATACCTATTCCTTCTTCGTCAATGTGAAGAACCCCAACATGGTGGATGTGGAGAAGGAAAAGCTGAGAGACTTTAACGCTAACGACCGTAGTAAGGCCAGAATCATTGTGGATTCCTACAGAACGGAGCCGGAAAAGGTATATGCCGGAGATGAATTTACCTTGATTTTAAATATGAAAAATGCTTCCAGCTCCATTGCTGCAAGCAATATTCTCTTTACCCTGACCTCGGAGAAAGCCCAGGAGCAGACCGTGTTTGCCATTTCCGAAGGATCCAACTCCTATGTGGTGAATTCCCTTGCGGCGGGTGCCAGCACGGAGCTTAGACTGAATGTAAAGGCCAACGCGGGAGTGGATCCCAAATCTTATATTTTGACCATTAATGAAAAATACGATTCTCCCGACTTTAAGAATGCGGAGGAGAAGGTGGATATTGATATTCCGGTAAATCAGGTGGCAAGAATGGGATTTTCCAACTTTGATGTGAATCCCTCCAGTGTGCCTGTGGGCAATGAAGCCAACGCCATGTTCAGTATCAACAATACCGGACGTGTAATGCTCTACAATGTTACCGCCAACTTTGAAAATGATTGCATCAAAAAGACCACGGCCTATGTAGGAAACATTAAGCCCGGTGAAACCGGCTCTGTGGATGTTATGCTTTCCGCCGTTAAGGCAACGGATGGGGAGACTACCATTCCCGTAGAAATTTCCTATGAGGATGTAAATGGAAACAAGGCCACGGAAAAAACCGAGATTACTTTAACGGTAACGGAAGCTGCGGAGACGGATTCTATGGATGATGCAGGCGGAGCCAGCCGAGATCTTACTGAAACCAAACCCACTTCTTCCCTCCCGGTTAAAGGCATTGGCATAGGAGCAGCAGTAGTAGCTGCTGTGGGAGGAGCTGCCTATTTCATCCGTAAGAAAAGAAAGAAGAGCTAAATGAAGGTAGTAGATTTATTTCTCTTGGCCATTAACAACTTAAAACGAAGAAAGTTCCGAACGGTACTTACGGTTTTGGGTGTAGTCATCGGTACTTCCTCCATTGTAGTCATGGTGAGTCTGGGACTGGGAATGAGTGAATCTCTTATGCAGTCCTTTAAGAAATCCGGCTCACTGACAAAAATCAACATCACTAATTATGGAGGAATGGCGGATAATACCGGGAAAAAAGCGGCGGTACAGCTGACGGACGACAGTCTGAAGGAATTGGAGGCTATCCACCATGTCACCGGTGTTTCCCCTTCCTTGGAGGTGCCGATTACCGCAAAATTCGGAGCCTATGAGGCCAACTACAGTATTCGAGGGGTTTCCCAGGCGTATTTTTCCCAGATGAAATTAAAGGAGGGAACTACGCCTCCCGCCGGGTCTTCTGAACTGACATTGGTCTACGGAAATACGGTAGGAAGCTCCTTTCATAAGGTGAAGAACTGGCAGGACAGCTATGTGGCCAACCCCATGAAGGACACTATTTTCTACATTTTCCCGGAAAAGCAGGCTTCCAACCCTAACGGTGTCAGTAAAGACCAGCCGGAGACAGCAAGCAATAAGCCTCAGAAAAAATACATTCTGAAAACTGCAGGAGTCATGGAAGGAACCGCGGAGGACTATAGTGAGGAATCCATGTATGCCTATGCGGATATTGACACCCTGAAGGCTTTCTTAAAAAAGATTTATAAGAAGGACCTGGTTCCGGATCCCAAGACGGGAAAGAACGGAAAGCCGCTTCGTTACTATGTTTACGACGAAGCTTATGTTTTCGTAGACGATATGAAAAATGTATCCGAGGTACAGAAGACGATTACGGATATGGGCTACTCCGCGTACTCTAATCTGGAATGGTTAAAGCAAAGCCAGGATTCCATCAATATGGTGCAGATGGTTTTGGGAGGAATCGGTGCGGTTTCCTTACTGGTTGCAGCCATCGGAATCATGAACACCATGATGATGTCCATCTTCGAAAGAACCAAAGAAATAGGTGTCATGAAGGTATTGGGCTGTGATATGGGAGATATTCGAAATATGTTCCTGACAGAATCCGCTCTTATCGGATTTTTCGGAGGCTTAATCGGCATTGCCTTAAGCTACGGCATTTCCGCGATTATTAACAGCTTAACCGGCGGCGGCGGAAGCGATGTGCTGAGCGACTTTACCAATGGCGGAGAAGGACAGCTTTCCCTGATTCCGGCTTGGCTTGCTCTTTTTGCTATCGGCTTTGCCATGCTGGTGGGGATGCTATCCGGTTATTTCCCCTCTGTAAGAGCCATGAAGCTAAGTCCTCTTGCGGCTATCCGAAACGAGTAAGGAATCAGGATAGAGGAATATAGAATTGTCTTAGAGAATGCCGGAGAGTGAAAACTAAGCTCTCTAAACCTTGTTTTATGAATGGGGAAATGATACAATTTCCCCATTCTTTTTCTATTCTTATCAGGGATTTTTCGCGGAAGGCGGGAAGATCTGCATATAAGTTTAGAGAGAAGTACGCTAGAAATATAAAAAATTTTGAAACGAAGGAAAGTATAAAAGAGAGAAGGGAAAAGGGATGCTGAAAATTGCAAAATTCGGAGGAAGCTCCTGCGCCAGCGGAGAACAGTTTCGTAAGGTAAAAGAAATCGTTATGGAAGATCGGGAAAGACACTATATTGTGGTTTCCGCACCGGGAAAACGAAATGATAAGGATACGAAGGTGACGGATTTGTTGCTGTCTTTATATGATGCGGTGCAGAACAAGTCCGGTGCAGAGGGAATTTTAGAGAAGATTAAAAATCGTTTCAGGGATATTATTTCCGATTTGGATTTGTCCCTTTCTCTGGAGGATGACTTTCGGGAGATTTACGAGAAGCTTCTGGCAGGAGAGAGCAGAGACTATGCCGCATCCCGAGGAGAATATTTGAACGCCAAGTGTATGGCGGATTTCTTGGGCTTTCCCTTTGTGGATGCCAAAGATATGATTTCTTTTTAGAGGACGGAAGCTGCGATTTTGAAAAAACGGAGATGATGTCCAGAGAAGTCTTAAAGGACTTGGACTATGCGGTTATTCCTGGCTTCTACGGAGCCAATGGGGAGGGAGCAACCATTACCTTCTCCAGAGGAGGCTCCGATGTTACCGGCTCTTTGATTGCTGCGGCGGTTCATGCGGATCTTTATGAAAACTGGACCGATGTATCCGGCTTTTTGGTGGCGGATCCTCGCATTGTGAAAAATCCGGAAGTTATTGATTATATCACCTATAGAGAGTTACGAGAGCTTAGCTATATGGGAGCCGGTGTTCTCCACGAGGATGCCATCTTCCCGGTAAGAAAAGAGGGAATTCCCATCCAGATCAAAAATACCAATGCACCTCAGGATCACGGTACCATGATTGTGGCCAATACCCTGAAAAAGCCCAGATTCATCATCACCGGAATTGCGGGAAAGAAGAATTTCTGCTCCATCAACATTGAAAAAGCCATGATGAACGCGGAAATCGGATTTATTCGAAAGGTACTTTCCGTAATCGAGGAGAACGGCATTTCCGTGGAGCATACCCCTTCCGGTATTGACACCTTAACCCTCTTCATTCATCAGGAGGAGCTGGAATCCCATGAACAGAAGGTTTTACAGGGAATCCAGAGGGCAGTTAATCCGGACCTGATTGAATTGGAGGCTGATTTGTCCCTGATTGCGGTTGTAGGACGAGGAATGAAGTCCTCTCGCGGTGTGGCAGGACGTATTTTCTCTGCCCTTGCTCATGAGTACATTAATATCAAGATGATCGACCAGGGCTCTTCCGAGTACAACATCATTATCGGTGTGAAAAACGAAGACTTCAATGCGGCGATTAAGGCGATTTACAATATGTTTGTTTTATCGGTATAAGAGACGTTTTGGCCGGAAAGCATTCATGGAACAGGAAGACCGGTTTATAGGGGAAAGGGAGGAAAATGCCTTCCTTTCCTAAATCCGGAAAGAGAAAGTGAGGGCTATGGACATTCTTGTCATAGGCGGAGGACCGGCGGGGATGATGGCGGCCATCTATGCGAAAAAAGAGGCCGGAAATCGAGAGGTCGTTCTTTTCGAAAAAAATGAAAAGTTGGGAAAGAAGCTCTTTATCACGGGAAAAGGAAGGGGAAACTGGACCAACTCCTGTGAGGAGAGCGTTTTTATGGAGAAAATCCTTCGAAATCCCCGTTTTTTCATGGGCGCCTTTCGGAACTTTAACAATCAGGATGCCATTGCCTTTATGGAGAAAAATGGCTGTGCTCTTAAGGAAGAGCGGGGAGGCCGCATTTTCCCGGAGAGTAATAAGGCCTTTTCCTTAACGGACGGCATGAAGAAGGCTTTGCAGAAGGAAGGGGTAAAGATCTGCCTGAACAAAAATGTGGACTCCATCCGAAAAAAGGGAGATGTCTTTTTTATTAAGGGAAATTTTCCGGAAGTGGAAGCGAAGAAAGTTATTATCGCCACCGGAGGACTGAGCTATCCCTCTACGGGCTCCACGGGAGACGGCTACGACTTTGCCAAAGATTTTTCCATAGGAGTCACAAAGACCTATCCTTCCTTAGTGAAAATGGAGGTTTTGGAGGAGGATGTGTACCCTCTTTCCGGCCTGAAGCTAAAGCATATCGGCTTGAAGATTTTTAAATGAAAAGGGAAAGTGCCTGTACGAAAAGACGGGAGAATTATATTTTCAAAAGAACAGCCTCTTGGGACCGGTGGTTTTTATCCGCCAGCGCGGCCTTAAGTCCGGAGATTTCCGAAGCTCCCATGGGAAGCTATCAAATCGCTATTGACCTTAAGGCGGAAATGGGACAGGAGCAGTTTGACAGTTTCTTCCTAAGGGACTGTGAAAGTAAGGGAAAGGAAAAGCTTTATCAGCTTTTAAAATCCTATCTTCCGGCACAGCTTTATCCCATTTTCCTGAAACGCTTGGAAAAGCAGGGCGTATCTTTAGAGAAAAAAAGCTCGGAGCTGAAGAAAGAGGAGCGAAGAAAGATTTTAAATCTTTTTCACAACTTCCCCTTTACCGTACAGGGCTTGGGGGGCTTTCCGGAAGCCATAGTCACCAAGGGGGGCGTGGAAACCAGGGAGCTTTCCAAGAAAAGTCTGGAGGCCAAGAAAGTTCCGGGACTTTACTTTGCGGGAGAGGTGGTGGATCTGGATGCCTATACCGGAGGATTTAATATGCAGATTGCCATTTCCACCGGAGTTTTAGCGGGACAGTCCGCAGGAAGAGCTTTAAAAGAGGAGCGATAAGAGGAGCAGTTCTTAAGGGCGGCTTCGTTAAGAAAAGATTTCTAAAGGAAATTCCCAAGGAAAGATAGCAAAAGGATTTTAGAAAGGAAGAATACATGCCATACACAATAGCCATCGACGGACCTGCAGGGGCCGGGAAATCCACCATTGCCAAATTACTATCGAAAAGCCTGGGCTTTTATTATGTAGATACCGGGGCGCTGTATCGTGGCCTTGCTTATGGAATCGCGGAAAAGGGGATTCCTTTTACTGCGGAAAAAAGCATAGAAGAAGCCCTTCCCGCCTTGCAGGTGGACTTGGCATACGAAGGGGAAAAGCAGAAGGTTTTTTGTAACAAAGAGGATTGTACGGACTATATTCGTACTCCGGAGCTGGGACAGGGAGCTTCTATGATTTCTCAGTACGGCTGTGTACGGGAAAAGCTTTTGGATTTACAGAGAAATGTAGCCAAGGAGCATTCCTGCGTAATGGATGGAAGAGATATCGGTACGGTGGTTTTACCGAAGGCAAATAAAAAGTTCTATTTAACCGCTTCTCCTGAAATTCGGGCGGAAAGACGTTGGAAGGAGCTTTTGGAGAAGGGGGAAAAGATCAGCCTTGAACAGGTGCTCACGGAAGTAAAGGAAAGAGACCACAGAGACAGCACCAGAGCCATTGCCCCCTTAAAAAAGGCGGAGGACGCCATTGAAATCGATAGCAGTAATCTTTCCATCTCTGAAGTGGTGGATAAGATGTTAAGCTATTGTGTAGGAAGTGAGGAATAAAATGGAGGCGGTCCTGGCAAAAAGTGCAGGCTTTTGCTTTGGGGTAGAAAGGGCTGTGGATGCGGTCTATCGCGTGCTTTCCGAGGAAGAGAAGAAGGAAGCAAAGGAGAGAAGACCGATTTATACCTACGGCGCCATCGTGCACAACGAGCAGGTGGTTAAGGCCCTGGAGGATAGAGGGGTAAAACTTTTTAAAAAAACAAAGGAAGAGCTGGCCCATTTGGAAAAAGGGATATTGGTGATTCGTGCTCATGGGGTAGGAGAAGAGATTTATAAACTGCTTCAGGGAAAGGATATCGAAATCGTGGACAGCTCCTGTCCCTATGTACGGAAGATTCAGCGACTTGTGCGGGAGCACAGTGAAAAGGGAGAAAGAGTCATTGTAATGGGTGACCCGGAGCATCCCGAGGTGCAGGGAATCCTGGGCTGGGGAAAGGGAGATGTTACGGCGCTAAAAGGCATAGAAGAGGTGGAGGCGCTACCGGATGGAGAGGGGCAGGAAATCTTCGTGGTGGCCCAAACTACTTTTCATATTGATAAATTCAAACTAGTTCTTGCACTTTTTAAAAAAAAGGGGTATCATGTTTCTGTTATCAATACGATTTGCAACGCAACTTTCGAAAGGCAGTCAGAAGCAAAGGAATTAGCTGGACGATCCGACGCCATGGTGGTGATTGGTGGAAGCAGTTCATCTAACACAAAGAAGTTATTTGAGATATGCCGGGCGATATGCCCTAATACCCAGCTGATACAAACGGTGAAAGATCTTAAATTCAACTCGGATGAAGCGATTCGCAACGTAGGTATCACAGCAGGGGCAAGCACCCCAAAAGAAATAATAGAGGAGGTTCTAACTTATGTCAGAAATGAGTTTTGAACAAATGCTTGAGGAATCATTAAAGTCGGTTCATGCGGGGGAAATCGTTACAGGAACTGTTATCAGTGTGAAGCCGGATGAGATCGCACTGAACATCGGATATAAGTCCGATGGAATTATGACCAGAAGTGATTACAGTGCAGACAACCAATTAGACTTAACTACAGTAGTATCTGTAGGAGATGAGATTGAGTGTAAGGTTAAGAAGGTCAATGACGGTGAAGGTCAGGTCGTTCTTTCCCACAGAGATGCTCTTCAGTCTAAGGCTTCCGAGGAGTTAAGAAAGGCATTTGAAGAGAATGCAATTCTTACCGGTAAGGTAGTACAGGTTGTTAAGGGCGGATTGAATGTAGAAGTGGACGGAGCAAGAATTTTCGTTCCCGCTTCCTTAGTATCCGATAGCTTTGAAAGAGATTTAAACAAGTATCAGGGACAGGACATTCAGTTTGTTATTACCGAGTTCAATCCAGCCAAGAGAAGAATTATTGGAGACAGAAAGCAGATTATGTCTGCTATGAAGAAAGAGCAGCATGACAAGCTCTTCTCTGAGTTACAGGAAGGCGATATCCGTACCGGTGTGGTTAAGAACCTTACCGACTTCGGTGCATTCATCGACCTTGGCGGTGCAGACGGACTTCTTCACATCTCCGAGATGAGCTGGGGAAGAATCGAGAATCCGAAGAAGCTCTTTAAGCCGGGACAGGAAGTGGAAGTTCTGGTTAAGGAAATCAGCGGAGAGAGAATTGCATTAACCAGAAAGTTCCCCAACGAGAACCCATGGAAGGATGCAGAGAGCAAGTATGCCGTAGGCGAGATTGTTACCGGAAGAGTTGCCAGAATGACTGATTTCGGTGCATTCATCGAGTTAGACAAGGGAATCGATGCTTATTACATGTGTCTCAGATTTCTAAGGATCATGTGAACAAGCCATCCGATGTTCTTGAGCCCGGACAGGAAATTGAAGCAAGAGTGGTTGATTTAGATGTAGACAACCACAAGATTTCTCTTTCCATCAAGGCACTTCTTCCTGAAGAAGAAGGAGATGTAGCTGACGTAGACGTAGAGGCGGCATCTGAGGAATAAGACTTTAAAGCCGGGCCATGTGCCCGGTTTTTTTGTGCGTATTTACCGGACTTTAGAAGGAATTGGGGCTGATATCTGAGAATCATAGCTCTGATTGTAAGGAGTGAAATGGGACAAGAAATCGAGAGAAAATGGAGAGTCAGAAGGCTTCCGGAGGATTATCATCGGTATCCTTCTAAGCTTTTGGAACAGGCCTATCTATGCCAAAATCCCACCCTTCGTATTCGGAAGGAAAGCAATATTTTCGGTGGAGAAGAGGAAGGCAGTAATTCCGGCGAAAAAGAGGGAAGTAGCATTTCTGACAAGAATGAGCAAGTCGGCCTTTCCGACAAGAATGAGAAAGACGGTATTTCCGAAGGGAAGGAGCAGGAGGAGTATATTTTTTGCTATAAGGGAGGGGGGAAGACTTTCCAGAGAGGAGTATAACCTGCCCTTAACAAAGGAAGCCTATGAGACCTTGGTGAGAAAGACAGAGGGAAGGGTGATTCGAAAGCGTAGATATGCGATTCCTTATGGCTCTTATACAGTGGAATTGGATATATTTCAGGGAGAACTGGAGGGACTTTGCTATGCGGAGGTGGAGTTTCCTTCCGAAGAGGAGGCCCTTTCCTTTCAGCCCTTAGACTGGTTTTCCGAGGAGCTTACCGGGGAAAAAGGCTATTCCAATGCGGAACTCAGTTTTGCAAAGGAGCTTTCCAATCTTAAATTAAAGGATTAAAATAGGCTTTTTCTTCTTTTTATTGCAGAAATCTTCGTTCAATGCTATACTTTACCCTCGAAAGCCCAGCAAAGGCGGTTTTTAAATTATAAGAGAAAAGTTTTGGAGGTATGCGCAATGAGCGTAAAGGTAGAAAATCTAGAAAAGAATATGGCAAAGATTACAGTAGATGTATCCGCAAAGGACTTTGCTCAGGCTGTAGAACAGGCTTATCAGAAGACTAAGGCACGTTACAATATTCCCGGCTTCCGTAAAGGAAAAGCAACAAAGAAGATGATTGAGCAGCATTATGGCCCACAGGTTTTCTACGATGCAGCGATTAACAACATTTTGGATACTCATTATCCTGCAGCTGCAAAGGAGTCCGGCTTAGACATCGTTTCCCGTACTGAAATCGGCGTTGAGCAGATTGGAGAGGGAAAGGACTTTATCTTCACCGCTACTGTTGCCGTACGTCCTGAGGTTACTCTTGGAGAGTACTTCGGTGTTACCGCAGAGAAGGCTGACGTGTCTGTAAGCGCGAAGGAAGTTACCGAGCGTTTGAATAAGGAGCTGGAGAAGAATTCCAGAATGGTGGATGTGGATCGTGCCATTAAGAAGAACGATATCGCTACCATTGACTTCGTAGGTTCTGTAGGCGGTAAGGAATTCCCCGGCGGAAGAGGAGAGGATTATCCTCTTACCATCGGTTCCGGAACCTTTATTCCCGGATTTGAAGATCAGCTGATCGGAGCTAAGGCCGGAGAGGAAGTAGATGTTCATGTTACCTTCCCGGAGAACTACGGCGCTAAGGATTTAGCAGGAAAAGAAGCTTTATTCAAGGTAAATGTTAAGGCTGTAAAGGAGAAGCAGGTTCCTAAGGCTGATGACGAGTTTGCTTCCGAAGTTTCTGAGTTTGAGACTCTTAAGGAGTATAAGGAAGACTTAAAGAAGCAGATTAAGGAAGAGAAGGAGAAGAGAGCTACTTCTCAGGTAGAGAACAACGTAGTAGCTAAGGTTGTGGAGAATGCTTCCGTAGAGCTTCCCGAGCCGATGGTGGAGATGCAGCTGGATCAGATGTTCTATGACTACGCTAGACGTATGGAAGCACAGGGCATCCCCATGGATCAGTATATGCAGATTACCGGTCTTACAGAAGAGGGCTTAAAGAGCCAGATGAGAGAGACCGCAGTTCAGAACATCAAGACCTCTTTGGTTTTGGATGCTATCCAAAAGAAGGAAGGCATCGAGGTTACCGAAGAAGCTATTGAGAAGGAACTGGAGAGAATTGCAGAGCAGTATCGCATGAAGAAGGAAGATCTGGTAAAGACCATCAGTGATTCTCAGAAGCTTTCCATTAAGAGAGAGCTGGATATTCAGGCTACCATTGACAAGCTGGTAAGCGAGGCGAAGCTTGTAAAGCCTGAGAAGAAGAGCAAGAAGGAAGAGAAGGAAGAAGCTGCCGAGAAGTAAGCCTTCCGAAATAAAGAATATTTTAGGACTGAGAAGCCGGTTTCGGCTTCCCGGTCCTTTTCTTTCTTAAACCATGGGTTTATAGGGGAAAGGATTGCCCTATGGTATTCTATAGAAGAACCCATAATAGAGGAGGTATACAATGAAGAATTTTTCCTATCCACATAATATAACCACCATTCCCTACGTTATTCAGTCTACCAGTAGGGGAGAGCGTTCCTATGATATTTTTCCAGACTCTTAAACGAAAGAATCGTTTTTCTGGGAGATGAGGTAAACAGTGATACCGCATCCCTGGTTATTGCTCAGCTTCTATTCTTGGAGTCTGAGGATCCGGATAAGGACATTTCCCTTTATATCAATTCTCCAGGAGGCTCTGTAACCGCAGGAATGGGAATTTATGATACCATGCAGTACATTAAGTGCGACGTTTCCACCATCTGCGTAGGTATGGCGGCATCCATGGGAGCCTTCTTACTGGCAGGGGGAGCCAAGGGAAAGAGAATGATTCTTCCCAATGCGGAGGTTATGATTCACCAGCCTTCAGGCGGTGCCCAGGGACAGGCTACAGAGATTCAGATTACGGCAGAATGGATTCTCCGTACCAAGAAGAACTTAGCCAAGATTTTGGCGGAAAACTGTAATCAGCCCTTTGAGAAGGTGATGGCTGATACGGAGAGAGATTACTGGATGTCTGCGGAGCAGGCTCTGGAATACGGTCTGGTTGACCACATTTTCCAGAAAAGAACAGATTTAGAAAAGAAATAAAAATAAGGAAAGCAGGAAGAAATATGCCTATGAAACCGGATGATAAAGTAAGATGTTCCTTTTGCGGAAAATCAGCAAAGCAGGTTCGGAAGATGATTGCCGGACTGAACAATACCTATATCTGTGATGAGTGTGTAGAGCTTTGTCAGGAGATTTTCGATGAAGAAATGGGCGGAGAGAATGCAGGAAGCGAAGTTTCCGATATCCATTTACTAAAGCCCAAGGAGATTAAAGATTTCCTGGATGAGTATGTCATTGGACAGGACGAAGCGAAGAAGGTGCTTTCCGTTGCGGTATATAATCATTATAAGAGAATTACTTCCAAGGTAAGAGATATAGATGTGCAGAAGTCCAACATTTTGATGATCGGACCTACCGGAACAGGAAAGACCTACCTGGCCCAGACTCTGGCTAAAATTTTGGGCGTACCCTTTGCTATTGCGGATGCTACAGCCCTCACTGAGGCCGGCTATGTGGGAGAGGACGTGGAGAATATCCTTCTTAAGCTGATTCAGGCGGCGGACTATGACATTTCCAAGGCGGAGATCGGTATTATCTATATTGATGAGATTGATAAGATTACCAAGAAGTCGGAAAATGTTTCCATCACCAGAGACGTTTCCGGAGAGGGAGTACAGCAGGCGCTTTTAAAGATTTTGGAAGGAACCGTTGCCTCCGTTCCCCCTCAGGGAGGAAGAAAGCATCCCCAGCAGGAGCTGATTCAGATTGATACCACCAATATTCTCTTTATCTGCGGAGGAGCCTTTGACGGCCTGGAGCACATCATTGAGAAGAGAATCGCCTCCGGCTCCATCGGATTCGGAGCGGAAATCGTAGAGAAGAATAAAGATAACTATGATGATGTTCTGAAGCAGGTACAGCCTGAGGACTTAACCAAGTTCGGTCTTATTCCCGAGTTTATCGGTAGAGTGCCCGTGGATGTGGAATTAAGCAGCCATGATGTGGACAGCTTAAAGCGTATTCTGACCACTCCGAAGAATGCTTTGGTAAAGCAATACCAGAAGCTCTTCGAGATGGACGGCGTAGGTCTTTCCTTCACGGATGATGCGGTAACCGCCATTGCGGAGAAGGCGGTACAGAGAAAGACCGGAGCCAGAGGACTTCGTTCCATTATGGAAGGGATGATGACGGAAATCATGTATGAGATTCCTTCCGATGAGGACATTGCCGAGGTGGAGATTACCAAGGATGTGGTAGAGAATCAGGCCAAGCCCATAGTGGAAAGAAATCCTGAGAAGAGACAGGAACGTTGGCTGGAATTTCAACAGAATAAAGAAGACAATGTAAAAGAGAGAAAACGGGTTAAGAAAAGAGGATAATATGGTCATTCGTTCTGTGGACCTTCCCTACGTTTGCGGTGTAAAGTCTACGTTACCAAAGACGGGAAAGCCGGAATTTGTTTTAGCAGGCCGTTCCAATGTGGGAAAGTCCTCCTTTATCAATACCTTATTGCAAAGAAAGTCCTTTGCCAGAACATCTTCAACCCCGGGAAAGACCAGAACCATTAATTTCTATTCTGTTAATGACAGCTTTTATCTGGTGGACCTTCCCGGCTACGGTTATGCGGCCACAGGCCCTGTGGAGCAGGAAATGGGATCGCATGATTCGGCGCTATCTGGAGCAGGGAGAGGATATCGAAGAAGTAGTATTGCTTCTGGACTGCAGAAGAATTCCCGGCGAGAAGGATTTACAGATGTTCCAATGGATCTGCTCTGCAACAGGCTATGAGCCCATTGTGATTATCACCAAGATGGATAAGTTGAAGCGTTCTCAGCAACAGCAGGCGGTAAAGGACATTCGAAAAGCCCTGTTCGCCAGTCCGGAATGTGTGATGATTCCCTTCTCCGCCACATCCAAGACGGGAAGAGAAGAATGTTTGGATTTAATTGAGAAGATTTTGTTGACAAAGGAAGACTAGAGTGTTAAGATTCTCTAGTCTTATGACAGGAAAGTAGGTATCCACCTCACCTTGGCAGCTCACTGACCCGGGTTAATATTGATTATTACCTTTGTGTATTTTCAATGGTGGATTGGCTTACAATCCACCATATTTTTATTTTTAGCAAGTATCGCCGGAGGAGTGAGGGATACGCTGGGTTTGTGCAGAGAGGAGCTTATGGCCATTAAAAAAAATGCGGAACTGGAAATTAACGAGCAGATTCGGGACAAAGAAGTAAGAGTCATCGGAGCAGAAGGAGAGCAGCTGGGGGTTATGTCCATTCAGGATGCTCAACAAAAGGCAAGAGAAGCGGAGTTGGATCTGATTAAGATTGCGGCAACTGCTCAGCCACCTGTAGTTCGTATTGCGGATTACGGAAAATATCGTTATGAACTGTTGCGTAAAGAAAAAGAAGCCAGAAAGAACCAGCACACAACAGAGCTGAAAGAAATTCGTATGACACCGAACATTGATACCAATGATTTGAATACGAAGCTTTCCGCAGCGAGAAAGTTCTTGGAGAAGGGAAACAAGGTCAAGATTGCCTTACGTTTCAGAGGAAGAGAAATGTCTCGTATGAATCAGTCCAAGTATATTCTGGACGAGTTCGGAGAGAAGCTTTCCGACATTGCCGTACTGGATAAGGCGGCAAAGGTTGAAGGTAGAAATATGGCAGTGGTTTTAAGCTCCGAAAAAAAGTAAATTCACAGGAGGCAAATATGGCAAAGTTAAAGCTAAAAAAACGAAGAGAGCAGCAGCAAAGCGTTTCAAGCTCACAGGTACAGGAAAGTTAGTTAGAAACAAGGCAAACAAATCTCACATCCTTACCAAGAAGACCACAAAGAGAAAGAGAACTCTGAGAAAAGACACTGTGGTTGACCACACTAACGAGAAGGTAATGAAGAAGATTCTTCCTTATCTGTAATAGGCTAAAGGGATTGATAGGAGGATAAGATGAGAATTAAAGGCGGAGTAAACGCAAAGAAGAAACACAATCGAGTTTTAAAGTTAGCGAAGGGATATAGAGGCGCCAGATCCAAGCAGTACAGAGTAGCTAAGCAGAGCGTTATGCGTGCTCTTACCGAGTCCTACAAGGGACGTAAGGAGAGAAAGAGACAGTTCAGACAGCTCTGGATTGCCAGAATCAATGCAGCTGCAAGATTAAACGGTCTTTCTTACTCCAAGCTGATGTTCGGATTAAAGTCCGCAGGCATCGACATGAACAGAAAGATGTTATCCGAAGTAGCTATTGCAGATCCGGATGGATTCAAGGCACTTTGCGATGCAGCTAAGGCTAAGTTAGCTTAAGAATATCGGCTTACCGCCGATGAGATAGATACCGTTTCCACTTGGGAAGTAGCCCCTGTGGGAGCGGTATTTTTTGTCTTATAGAACAAAGCATGGACTTTTAGAGCAAAAAAATTGAGGGAAACTGTGCTATTTCATTCAAGCCAATAGAGCATTACGAAAGTCGATATATTCTTTCTAAAGTGCATATATTACAAAAGACAATAAATGCTTTTTATTTATAAGATATTAAAATGCCGCATTCCTTGTACTTCTTTACAAAAATGCTATACTGCAATAGTTGATATCATATTGACTTGAAGGAGTAGAACAAATGAAAAAAAATCTTATGAAATTGGTACTTTGCGGTTCCATGTTGTCCGTATTGGCAGCTTGCGGAAACAAAGCAGCGGACACTAAGGCAAGCACAGCACAGGAGAGTGTAAAGGAAAGCGAGAAGCAGAGCGAAAAAACTACTGAAGCTGCTTCCGAGAAGGCGGAGGAGAAAAAGGAAGAGGCTAAGGATTTAGCGGATGTAAAGACCGAAACCGTCTATGTTGGTCCTGAATACGTGAAGGAGCTGATGGATTCCGGAGAGGATGTAGTGGTTTTGGAAGCTGCCTGGGGAAAGGTAGAGCAGGATGAGGCTTATAACAAGGCCCATATTCCCGGAGCCTTCCATGTAAATACCGATGATATCGAAGAGGAGGAGACCTGGAATTTCCGCACTCCGGAAGAAATCGGAAAGCTCTTAAAGTCCTACGGCATCACCAAGGATGCCAAGGTGGTAACTTATGGAAACAGCCCTGAAAATGCAGCGGATGATCGTTTGGCAACTGTTCTTCTTTGGGCAGGTGTAGAGGATGTAAAGAACTTAAGCGGCGGAATCGATGCCTGGACCAAGGCGGGATATGAGACAGAAACTAAGGTAAATCAGCCTGTAGCTACCGATAAGGACTTCGGAGTAACAATTCCCGCTCATCCGGAGTATATTTTAAGCATCGATGAAGTGAAGGAAAAGCAGAAGGATGACCCCAAGTTCAAGCTGGTAAGTATCCGTTCCAAGGATGAGTTCTTAGGAAAGACCTCCGGCTATTCCTATATTGACCGTGCAGGAGAGCCCTTAGGCGCAGTTTGGGGGCACGATACGGATGACGGCTCTTACAACAATCCGGACGGCAGCATTGTTTCCTTGGAGAAGCTGGAGTCCTATTTAGGAGAAAGCGGTGTTTCCTTAGAGAAAAATGACGTAGCCTTCTACTGCGGAACCGGTTGGAGAGCATCCGTTCCCTTCCTGATTGCCCATGAAAAATGGTTATAAGAACGCTTACCTCTATGACGGCGGTTGGTATGTATGGCAGATGGACGGCGAGAACAAGGTTCAGCTGGGCGAGCCGGGAAGCAGCGACTATAAGGAAGTTTTTGGTAAAAGACTTAAGCACAGATAAGGCAAAGAAATAATGAAAAAAATATTGCTTCAGGGAATTACGGTTTTATCCGGCCTCATCAGTATCTCATCCCTTGTGGGACTGTATGTTATCCATTACTTTACAGAGCATAAGATGGGCATGGCCAGGCACATGGTATATTTACGAAGCAAATGGAGGGGACCTCAAATCGGTCCCCTTTTCTTGCACCAATGGAAAGTGCTGTTGGGGATGATGGTGCTTAGCCTTTTATTCCTCATATTTACAAAGAAAACATTTGGCGTAAAGGGAAAAATGGAAGGCTTTCCCAAGCTTTCCCCTAAGCTTCCCCACATGCTCTTATGGCTCTATGGCCTTGGCTCCTTCCTCTTTTCCTATGCCTATTTCTTTATCGTAATGACTTTGAAAATGCGGGAATATGAGCTAAGTATATTGCTTCTACTTTTACAAAATGCTATGGTGGTTTTATGCTATGGAGCATATTTATGGAGGAGCGTATGGCTAAGAAAAAATTAGCGGCCTTTTTGATTTTTCTTATCCTCCTTTTTGTCCTTCTTTGGAAGGTGCCCGTAAAGGATATTTTTCAGGGAGAGTTGCTTCGGTATTTACAAAGCTTGGTGGAGGAGAACTTCCTCCTTGCGGCCTTGGTCTATGTATTGCTCTGTGCCTTGGCGGGCGCCTTTTTGGCCCTTCCCGGTATCAGTTATGCCCTTCTGGCAGGTATGGTTTTCCATGCCTTCTGGGGCACCGTACTTTGTACCCTGGCTGCCAGCATTTCCGCAGGAATCTCCTTTCTTATGGGAAGGTATTTTTTGCAGGACAGCATTAAGCCGAAGCTTATGCAAAATCCCTATATCGCCAAGTATTTTATGGGAAAGGAAAAGAAGAATCTTCTCCTGCTTTTATTTATCACAAGAACCATTCCGGTCTTTCCCTTTAATTTGCAAAACTATGCCTACGGGATTACAGACATTTCCTTTTCCATCTACTTTGTGTGCAGCTTCCTCTTTATGATTCCGGGAACAGCTATGTACACCATTGCCTTCGCAGGACTACAGGAGAAGAAAAATCCCTGGATTTATTTTTTGACTGCGGGAGTTATATTCTGTCTTTTGATGGGAATGCTGTATTTTTTCAAAAAAAGAGAAAAGGCCATGGAGATGAAAGAGAAGACTTAGGGAATTTCAGGACTTTCCCAAGCGTTCTCGAAAGCTTTGACAATGATTGAGAATACTGTTTAAGAATAAATGAGAAGCTAAGTTTGAGAATATAAACATCAGGGGAGTATATGGCAGAAAAGAAAAAACGGGAGATTCACAAGCGGGTGGAAGAGTGTATTCACTGCAATGCCTGTAAAAGAAAATGTAAGTTTTTAACAAAGTATGATATTTGTATCGGCGATACGGAAAAGCTTAGAGAACTGGCTTACCATTGTTATTTTTGCGGAGAATGTACCAGAGTCTGCCCCAAGGGGATTGACGGCAGGGAAATTATTCTGGATTTCCGAAAGGAGCAGGTGAAGGAAGGAAAATATGGCTTAAAGCAAAGGGGCTACAGCGGGATTTTGCTGGAGAAGAAAAATTATCTCTTTAAAAACCATAGGAAGGCAAAAGGGGCAAAGACCGTATTTTTTCCGGGCTGTAATTTTCCTGCCTATTATCCTAAGACACTGGAGAAGCTTCTTTTCCTCTTTGCAAAGGCAGGGATTCCACCCTTCTATGATTGCTGTGGAAAGCCTGTGCTGGAGCTGGGCTTGGAAGCAGAGGCCAATGCCATTTTCCGGAGACTGAATCAACGCTTTAAGGAATTCGGTATCGAAGAGATTGTGCTGGCATGCCCAAACTGCTACTATCATTTCGGCAATCAACTGAATGTAAAAAAATCACCACGGTTTATGAGAAGCTGAAGGAACTGGGTGTGGGAAAAACAGGTGGAGGGAGCGTATAGCTGCTTCTATCCCTGTCCGGATCGGGAGGATAAAGTTTGGATGGAGGGGCTGTCCCACTTTATCTCCGGAGAAATTTCGAAAAAGAACCTGCAATGCTGCGGCATGGGAGGCTGTGCATTTGTGCAGGAGGCTGAGCTTTCCAAGGAAATGGCGAAGAGCACTCAGGGAGGGGATAAGCCTTTAATCAGTTATTGCTCCACCTGTATCGGACAGTTTAGCAAGGAAGGAAATCAGGAGGCGGAGCATTTCCTGCCTTTGATTTTTGGAGACAGGAGAAAAAGGCGGACTACAGCCATTCCTTCTGGAATCGTTTTTAAACATAAGTTTTTATTAAGAGGAGGAAATGGAAGCTGCCCATGGCCTGTTTCATCGACAAAAGCTCTGTAAGCTTACGATGCAAAGTGAAAAGTTAAGACATAATGAAAAGGCAAGAGAAAGCAAAATCGAAAGACAAAAGGGCAAAGATCGACAAAGTCTGCTTCTCTTTACAAGACTCCCAATCTTAGGAAAAACGAAGACAAGGCTTGTTCCAAGAATCGGAGAGGAAGGAGTCCTGCAAATCCATTGGGCAATTCTGAAGGACTTTTCCGCACTGTGGAAGAAGCTGGAAAGAAAGGAAAAAAGGGTTTCCCTTCTAGTGTTTTATGATCTGCCCAAGGGCATTGCCAAGGAGCAGTGGGAAACAGCCTTAAATTGCCTGAAAACCCTTTTTCCCAAGGCGACTTTCCAAAGACAGGAGGGTAAGGATATTTTTCGATAAGATGGAAAAATGCCTTTCGCTACAGTTTTTCCAAGGGAAGTCAGTTTTCCTACCTGGTGGGAGCGGATATTCCCTTTATGGAGGAAGCGCATTTTCATCGAGTATTCGCTCTGGGAAGAAAGGGAAGTCAGGTCTTAGGAGGAAGTCTTGACGAAGGTTATTACGGCATTGGTTTACAAAGAAGAATAGAGCCGGAGCTGCTTCATGCCTGTTTTTCTTATCAGGCGGTGCAGGAAAATAGAACCATACTGTCAGCTTCTTCCCTTCGGAACAGCCGGTCTATGTCTAAGGGTAAAGCAAGAAGACCTATTCCAAAAGAAAGTCCCTTTTCCTATACCCGGAAAATCTTAGAAAAGTCCAAAATCCACCTTAGCCTTTTGGAAAAGAAGAGAGATGTGGATGAGGGACAAGACCTTAATGCATACAGAAGCATGCTTCCTTATGATAAGGCTCTTCGGAAATCCTCCTTCGGAGAGGCTTTGGCGGAAAATGCGAAAATCTCCGTCATTATCCCCTGCTACAAGGAGGGAAGGCTGGTTCGGAGGATGGAAAAACAGCTTCGTCCTTATAAAAAAGAATTGGAGATTTTGTTTGTGGACGGAGGAGAAAATCATTTTTCCGGAGAGTATCGGGTGATTCAAAGTGAAAAGGGAAGGGCAATCCAGATGAATCTTGGAGCGGAGGAAAGCTCCGGAGATATTCTTTTCTTCCTGCACTGTGATTCCATCCTTCCCAAGGGCTTTGTCAAAGAAATCCGAGAGGGAATCAAGCATTCTTTGGCAGGCTGTCTTGGAATTCGTTTTAAAAATCATTCTCCCTTAATGGGCATTTGCAGTTTTATCAGTAATCACAGGGTACTGGATAGAAAAGTCATGTTTGGAGATCAGGGTATCTTTGTGGATAGAGACTGCTTCTTCGCCATGGGAGCATTTCCAATCCTTCCCTTAATGGAGGATTATCAGTTTTCCCTGAATCTAAAGAAGCAGGGAATTATTCCTTATTTGTCCAAGAAGCGTATTATTACCAGCGACAGACGTTTTCAGGGCAATTTTGTTCAGAAGCTATCTTTGATGTGGAAAATGAACCGGCTTCGAGCCAGGTATCGTAAAGGAGAAGACATTGAACAGTTGGCAAAGGAATACAGAGACATTCGCTAGAGAACCGGCGCTTTTACAACGCATTACTGAGCCCGGCTATCGGGAGGCTTTGGCCTTGGGGGCGGAAGTACGGGAGGAATATCATTTTCTGGCCAGGGGAGAGTATAACGAAAACTTTGTATTTACCCATCCGGATACCGGAAAAAAATACGTGCTACGGGTGAATCATGGTTCACAAATGCAGTTGGAAAGGCAGATTTCTTATGAAGCCCATGCTTTAAGTCTTTTGGAAAAGTCCGGCAGAACACCCAAGCTTTATTACTGCCGGGAAAAGTCGGGGGAGCCGGGAATTCTTGTAATGGACTTTCTGGAGGGAGTAGCCCTTGATTATGCTAAGGACTTAAAGATTGGGGCGGAAATTCTGGGGGATATTCACGGTCTTCCGTACAATAGAGAAGAGGACAGAGGGGAAGATAAGTTGTATTTTGCCAAGGATCCTCTTCAGGAGATAGCTTTCGAGTCCGCAAGACTGCAAAGGGTGTATGAACTAAGCCCCTTTATGGAGGATTCCGTATATTCCCGCCTTCATGCCCTTTGGAAGAAGGGGGTACAGGAAAAAGAACGGGGAGAAAAGCTTTTAAGGCAGGAGGAGTTTTGCATTATCAATACGGAACTAAACTCCGGAAACTTCCTGATAAACGGGGAAGGAAAGAAGAATTATCTGGTGGACTGGGAAAAGCCTCTTTACGGACACTTTGCCCAGGATTTAGGACATTTTCTTAGTCCTACCACCACTTTTTGGAAGACGGACTACATCCTTTCGGAAAAGGAAATCAAGGGCTTTTTAGCGCATTATCAAAGCTATAGAGGCATTGCACTTCCGGCTTTACAGGAGCAAACGGCACTCTTTATTTTGTATAACTGCATCCGGGGGCTTTCCTGGTGCGCCATGGCTTATACGGAATATAAGAAGGGAAGAGATTTGCAAAATGAAGATACCTTCCGGAAAATCAAGGCTTACTTACAGGATCCCTTCCTGACGGAGGTGGAGGAATGCTGCAAGAAGCTGTTTTTAGATTTAATTTTGGGTCTTACGATATAGCATTATAAAATAACTAAGGCTACGCTATCAGAAATTACAATATAAATTTCTGTATATTTATGATAAAATGGCTAAGAAAATCCCCGAGCGGCATTCCATTTTCACTATTTTTTTATAAAACATACGGAAACAAATTGGATTTAGCTAAGAAGAGTATTTTTATTTTTTTGTGCAAAAAAATAAGAAATGGAAGGACGGTATCGGGAAGCACAGAAGTTTACACATTTTGAGGAGGCAAAGCAATGAAAAAGAACTTATTTGGATTAGGCGTGGTATTATTTGCCCTTTCTCTTTCCGCTTGCGGACAGGGAAGCAAGACAGAGACTGCCGCAAAGCAGGAAACTACCGTAGCAGGCAGTGAAGCGGCAGGAGAAAGTAAGGCTGCTGAGAAAACAACAGCTGCTGCAGCGGAGAAGGCTGAAGTTAAGGAGATGAAGGGGGATGCCCTGGCTAAAATCGTTGCGGATAAGGACGAGAAGGAAAAGTACCTGGTAATCGATGTTCGCAGCGCTGAAGACTATGCAAAGGGACATATCAAATTTGCCCTCAACATGCCTTTAGATACCTTCAAGGATGAAGTATCCAAGATTGAAGATTGGAAGGATAAGGATGTTGTACTGTACTGCAATTCCGGAAAGATGTCCGGAGAGGCTGCGGATATTCTGGTGAATGACGGATTTACCAAGGTATATAACGCAGAGGGCGTAAAGAAGCATTCCTATGACTTAACCACCTTTGGAAATATCAGAGGGGCTGAGCTTATGGAGAAGGCCAAGGATGCTTGGTGGTGGATGCAAGAGAAGCCAAGGATTTTGAAAAGGAGCATTTTGCTACCGCTGTAAATGTCAATGCGGATGATCCCAAGACCATTGATGCTATTCTACCGGATGATAAGAATACCTTAATCATTACCCATTGCTATTCCGGAAACCGTTCCGCAAAGGCTGCGGAGTATATCGCAAGCAAGGGCTACACCAATGTTTGGAACTGCTTGGACGGAACCAAGGAAATCACCTATGATTTTTCTAAGGGAGATAAGTAATGGAGAAAAAATCCTTTCTGAAAGAAAGAATTTTAATCATAGCGTTTGGAGTTGTTCTTATAGGGGCTTATTTTCTCTATAGCCCGTTTAGAAGCTTTATGCAGGAGGTCTTCCGTGTTTTTGCCACGGGAGACTTTCAAAAGCTAAAGGAATTTGTGGCCTCTTATGGGGCCTATGCAGCGGTGATTTCCTTCCTTTTGATGGTATTACAGTCCATCATTGCACCACTACCTGCCTTTTTAATTACCTTTGCCAATGCCGCCCTTTTCGGCTTTTGGAAGGGAGCCTTGCTTTCCTGGTCCAGTGCAATGACGGGAGCGGCTTTAAGCTTCTTTATCGCCAGAGCCTTCGGAAGAGAGTTCGTGGAGAAGCTTAGCTCCAAGGGCGCCTTGAACCAGATTGACGCCTTTTTTAAACGGCACGGCAAGCAAAGTATTTTGATTGCAAGACTTCTGCCCTTCGTTTCCTTTGATATTGTAAGCTATGCGGCAGGACTTAGCGGAATGTCCTTCTGGGGCTTCTTTATTGCAACGGGAATCGGACAGACTCCGGCCACCCTGGTTTACTCCTATGTGGGAGGCTTTTTAACCGGAGGAGCCAAATGGCTGGTGACAGGACTTTTGATTTTGTTTGCCCTTGCTTTTATGATTGCCCTTGGAAAACAGCTTTACGAGGAGCGTTCTAAGAAGAAAGATCAGGCAAATGGGGAGACTTCTAAAGTAAAGGATAAAGCATAAAATTCTTTCCATGATATTGGAAAGTAAAAAAGAATAGTAAGGAATTATAGGAGAAAACTATGAAAAAAAGATTTTTAGCCCTGGCGTTGTCTATGAGCATGGCGCTTTTGGCTTGTGGCGGTCAGAAGGCAAGCACTGAGACAACAGCGGCAGAAAGCAAGACGGAAAGTTCAGCAGCGAAAGAGACAGCGGCAGAGGAGAGTAAGGCGGAAGGTTTCGCTGACTTTGATGCACTAGTAGCGGAAGCCAAGGGACAGACCGTTAACTTCTACGGCTGGGGCGGAGATGACCGTTTAAACCAGTGGTTAGACGGCTACTACGCTGAGTATTTAAAGAAAAATTATGACATTACCCTGAATCGTGTTCCCATGGGAATCGAAGACATTTTAGCCCAGCTTTCCGCAGAGAAGGAAGCGGGAGCCAAAGAGTCCGATATCGACATGATTTGGATTAACGGAGAGAACTTTAAAACCGCAAAGGAAAGTGATTTCCTCTATGGTCCATTTACCCAAAATCTTCCCAACTTTAACAATCTGGTCAATCAGGATGATCCGGAAACCAACAAGGACTTTGCTTATCCCATTGAGGGCTATGAAGCACCTTACGGAAAGGCCCAGATGGTTTTCTACGGAGATAAGACCAAGGGGGATTTCCCGAAGAATACCGAAGAGCTTTTGGCTTATGCCAAGGCGCATCCGGGACAGATTACTTATCCGGCCCTTCCGGATTTCACCGGTTCCGCCTTTGTGAGAAATGTAATTTATGACATTGTAGGTGTAGAACAGTTCCAGACCGTTAAGGAAGATAAGGAAGCGGTAAAAGAGCTGGTACAGCCTGCTATGGACTATTTAAAGGAGTTAAATCCCTACCTTTGGAAGGAAGGAAAGACCTATCCCGAGAAGGAGCCTACCATGAGAAATATGGTGGCAGACGGAGAGCTGATTATGGGAATGACTTACTCTGCATACCTTGTATCCAACAGCATTGCAGACGGATCTTTCTCCAACAATATGCAGACCTTTATCTGGGATAAGGGAACCATCGGAAACACCAACTACATTGCCATTTCCAAGAATGCAAAGCACAATGCGGCAGCCCAGGTTGCCATCAATGCCATGCTTTCCGAGGATGTGCAGTTAAACCGTTATGAGACCTTAAAGACCATCCCTGTATTGGACAACAGTAAGCTTTCCAAGGAAGTACAGGATGCCTTTGCCAAGGTAGACTTAGGAGAGGGTGTTTAGAGCAGAGCGTTCTTTTAGACAAGCGTTTACCGGAAATGCCTGCAGGTCTGGTTCCCATCATTGAGGAAATCTGGCAGGAAGAAGTGGCCGGAAAATAAGATGAAAAAGAAGATTTCCTATTTGTGGATTCTACCCCAGCTTTTTTTGTCCACGATCTTCCTTTTGGGAGTTTCCTATGGATTTATCAAAAGCTTTTTAGGGGAAAATGGCTTAAGCTTAGAGCATTATCAGGAAATCATGCATAGAGGGGATACTATCCCCTCTATTTTCTATACTCTGCGTTTATCCTTACTTTCTTCCTTCTTATCCTTGGCGCTGGCGATTCTTTTTTCCTTCTTTCTTTTACAATATGGGGAAAAATGGAAAAGATTGGAAGGCTTTTTCAGAATCGCCATTATGATGCCCCATAGTCTAGTGGCATTATTCTTTTTATTCTTACTGTCTTCCAACGGCTTTTTGGCTAGGCTTTTCTACTCCTTTTCATGGATTTCTTCTCAGACGGATTTTCCGGCTCTGGTGTATGATGAGAAAGGCATAGGCATTATCCTTTCCTACTTATGGAAGGAGCTGCCCTTTGTCCTGTTCTTCTCCCTGCCCCTGGCATATCAGGTGGATGAAAAGGCGGGAGAGGCGGCAAGATGCCTTGGGGCAAGTCCCTTTCAAGCCTTTTGGAAAATCACCCTGCCCCTATCCATACGGCAGTATTTGGCGGCATTTTTCATTATTTTTTCCTTCTCCTTCGGAGCCTTTGACCTTCCCTATCTATTAGGTGCTACCAGCCCCAAGGCCTTATCGGTTCTGTCCTACCAGGAGCTACAGAGAGGCTTTTTACAGCGTCCGGTGGCCTTAGCCTATAACGGCATTATTCTTTTGTTTTCTCTGTTTTTAAGCTACTTTTATTTTAAATTCCTACCGAAAAAGAAGACCTAAGGGGGAGGCGCTATGAATTCTATAAAATCAAAAAGGAAGGGCCGGCAGCGTTTTTTTACCATCTCTTTCGGAATCTTTTTTTCTAAGCTTAGTGCTGCCCCTTTTCTTTTTACTATTGTTCAGCTTTACGGAACGCTATGCCTGGCCGGATCTCTTTCCCACGAGCTTTTCTCTTCGAAGCTTTAAAAGCATTCTGTTCCAAAGAAAGGCTTTGTTTCAGGACACGCTTTTCAGTATGGCTTTTTCTCTTTTGGTTTCCCTCTGTACGGTATTGGTGGCTTTTTGCACGGCCAAGTACCAAAATGAAGAGGGGATTAAGGGAAAGGGTATCCTTGCCTTTTTGGTGAATTTCCCCATTATGATTCCTGCAACGGTTTTTGCCATGGGGGCTCAGATTCTATTTTTGAAAGTAAAGATTTTAAACCCATTTGTCACCGTGTTTCTGGCCCATGTTCTTTATGCCTTGCCCTATGCGGTAAGCTTTCTGCAAGAAGGAATGAGTAGAAAAATGAAGCTCTATGAAGAGCAGGGAATGGTCATGGGAGCTGTGGGAGGAAGACTCTTTTGGAAAATTAGCTTGCCCTTACTCTATCCCTACATTTTCCCGGCCTTTATGATGTCGTATATCCTATCCATGAGCCAGTATATTTTGACCTTGATTTTGGGCGGGGGAAAGGTGAAAAGTCTAAGCCTGATTATGGTTCCCTATATTCAAAGCGGAGAAAGGAATCTGGCCAGTGCCTACGGGCTGATTTTTCTATGTAGCAGCTTTCTTTTATTTTTCCTTTTGGACTTTTTAGAGAAGGGAATACAGAGGGAGAGAGGCTAGAATAGAGAGATGTCTGAACAGAGTGGGCATAGACTAGCATAAAGATTTGTAAGAATAAAAGGGCGTACAGAGCATTTTGTAAAAGGAGTTAAGGGTGGAAATTCGTTTATCTTGTGAAAACCTAGAGCTGGAGCTGGAGAAGAAAAGGATTTTAAAAGACATTTCCCTGGAGGTTCGTTCCGGGGAAATATTGGCGCTCCTTGGGGAAAGCGGCTGCGGCAAAAGCAGCCTTCTAAAGGCGATGCTGGGCTTATATCCCCTAAGCAAAGGAAAAATTTTCTTTCAGGGAAAGGAGATTCAGAATCTCCCCAGTCATAAGAGGGGAATTTCCGTGGTCTTTCAGGATTTAAGGCTTTTCCCCCATTTGAACGTAGGGGAAAATGTGGGTTTTTCCCTGGAATTGCAGAAGGTTCCAAAGACAGAGCGAAAGAAAAGAGTGGAGGAACTTTTAAAGCTTGTGCAGCTGGAGGGATATTCAGACAGGCGCATTGACAGTCTTTCCGGAGGGCAAATGCAAAGAGTAGCCATTGCCAGAGCCCTGGCCATGAATGAGAATATTCTATTTTTGGATGAGCCCTTTTCCGCCCTGGACCCTAATCTTCGGAGGGAGATGGGAGACTTTTTGTTAGAGCTTCAGAAAAAAGAGAATCTAACCGTGGTTTTGGTTACACATGACCAGGAGGAGGCACTAAGGCTTGCTCACCGTATTGCCCTAATGAAGGATGGGGAGATTCTCCAAGTGGATGAGGGGGAAAAACTATATTACAGACCTGTGAATGAATATGTGGCAAGGTTTATGGGGAAGGGAAACAGTATATTGGGTAGAGTGGAAAATGGAGTATTTTCCTGTCCTTACTTTTCCTTTCCGGTAGAAAAAGAAGAGGGAAACTATACTTTCTTTTTTCGGGAGAGACAGCTTAGCTTTACAGAGGAAGTAAGCGGAATATCTGAAGCACTAAGCCCCTTTCATCTCATAGAGAAAGAATACTTAGGAGAGTTTTTCCGTGCCTTTTATAAGAACCCTGACGGTCAAGTCCTGAGTTGCCTCATCGAAAGAGGAGAGGAGCTTCCGGAAAAGGGCTTCCCCAAACTTTGTTTTTTAGAAGGGGAAGAAGAAATTCTGTTTTTCCATAAGGAGGAAAAGTAGGATGGATAAGGAAGGAGAGTAGGATGGAAAAAAGAAAGCTTCTTTTTGACTGTGACAACACCATGGGGATTCCGGACTGCGATATTGATGACGGCCTTTGCCTGCTCTATCTTTTAGGACGAAAGGACATAGAGCTTCTGGGGGTATCCTCTTCCTTTGGCAATAATAAAACAGCGGTAGTCTATGAAAATACAAAGAAGATGCTAAAGGAGAGAGGAAGAGAGGATATCCCCCTTTGGTACGGGGCGGATGGGCCAAGGCAATGGGAGAACGAAGCCTCCCGAAAAATTTTAGAAACTGTTAAGCGTTATCCGGGAGAGGTGGACATCCTGGTTACCGGCTCCACCACCAATATCGCAGGCGCCTATATGCTGGATAATCAGTTTTTCTCCTATGTGAATGGCATTTACTTTATGGGAGGGATTACAGAGCCCCTGATTTTTGCCAAGAAAGAAATGAAGGAGTTAAACTTCTCCATTGACTATAAGGCTACGGAGCTTGTGCTAAAAAATGGCAAGAATCTCCATACCCTCACCGGAAATGCCTGTCTGGCCTTCCTCCTTTCCTATGAAGAATGTCAGAGTAGGCTGGAAAAATCTTCCCTGGGGCAGTATATTTTAGGGAAGGCAAAGGACTGGATGCATTATAATGATAGAGTCTACGGCATTCCCGGTTTTTATAACTGGGATATGACCACCCTTTTGTATTATTTTTATCCGGAGCTTTTTGAAGATTCCCTGCATTGGATTCGTCTAACGGCTACGGATTTACAGGAGGGATATTTAATAGAGGGAAATGAAGGAGAGGGGAATCAGATTCATTTGCCCAAATTAAAGGATAGTACAGCTTTTGTGGAAAAAATGTTTGAAGGCTTAGCGTAATAAGGAGGCTTTGATGTCCAAGCTGCAAATCATCCTCGGAGCCGGCGGTTCCGGAAAAACGGAATATTTGATTCGAAAGGCTTTACAGGAGGCCAGGAAGGATTATCATAGGCAGATTTATTATCTTGTTCCGGAGCAGGATACCCTTGCCATGCAAAAAAGAATCGTTTCCCATGAGGAAAATCAAGGGAAGGGCATTTTGAATGTGGATGTTTTAAGCTTCCAAAGGCTCTATTACCGTGCCTTTGAGAATACCAATCAAAAGAGCCCCCTTTCCTTAGATGAGATGGGGAAAATGATGATTATTCGCCAGATTTTTGGGAAAGAAGAAAAAGCAGCTAAGTTATTATCAAAGGGAGGCGGAAAGCCTTTCTTTTGTTGAGGAATGTAAGTCCCAGATTTCTGAATGTATGCAGTACAAGGTAAGCCCGGAGGATTTACGAAAATGCGCGGAAAAATCCAAAAGATCCATTACGAAGGCCAAGTTTTTGGATCTGGCCTATATTTATGAAGAGTTCCTGCTCTATCTTTCCAAAACCGGAAGAATCACGGAGGAAGGCTTTGCAGATCAGGGAATTTCCGCCCTATGGAAGGACAATACTTTAAAGGACAGCATCCTGATTTTTGACGGCTTTACCGGCTTTACCCCCATCCAGCTTCTTTGCATAGAGGTTTTGATGGAAAGGGCTGGAGAGCTGTATTTTTCCCTGGAGTTTTCCGGGAAAAATATCTCGGAGCTTGGAAATGGAAAAAAGCGGGAATCTCTTTTTTATCTTACAGAAGAAGCGATAAAGGAGCTTTATAGCAGAGGAGAGAAGCTGGGAGTGGAAATTCTGCCTCCTCTATCCCTAAATGAAATAGACAGTAGAACAGGGAAGAAAAGAGCGGAGGGCGCTTTACTTCCTCGATTTGAGCAAATTCCGGCCTTACAGACCCTTGTAGTGGGATTTTTGCAGGAGGGCAAAGCCTATCCTTCCCTCCCCCATGGCATTTCTGTAATCGAAGCCGCTAATATTTCCAAAGAGGTGGAGGAGGCCTGCAGCCATATCCGCTACTTGGTGGAGGAAAAGGGCTATCGTTATCAGGATATCGGTGTGGTGCTTCCGGATGTGGAGCTGTACCGGGATGCCTTTTTTCAGCAGGGTCGAAAATTCGCTATTCCCCTCTTTTTGGAGGAGGATATTAAGCTTTTTGACTCCCCCTTCAGTAAGGTTCTTCGCTCTGCCTTAGAGGTGATGGAGAAGGGCCTGCTTTACGACTCCTTCTTTCGTTATCTTCGGGCCTTTCCCTACCGGGGCATGGAGGAAGAGGACCGGATTGATGCCTTGGAAAATGAAGCAAGAGCCAAAGGCCTTAAGGGGAAATCCGCCTTTACAAGCCTTTTTCAAGAGGAAAGCCTTTTGGAAGCGGAAGCTCTCTTTAGCCTTTTAGAGGAAAATGAAGGAAGTCACAGCCTCAAAGAAAGAATTGAAAGCTTGGAAAGCTTTACGGAAAAGCTCATGGAGCGCTTTAAGCTGGAAGAGGAAGCGACTTTTCTAAAGGAGGAGGGCATGGACTCCCTCTCCCAAAGCTTGGAAAGAAGTGTTAGCCAGATTCAGCTTCTTCTTTCCAAAATGAAGGAGGGCTTGGGAGAAATTCCGGTAAACAAAAAAGAATTTTCCGCCTTTTTCGATATGGCTTTATCCTTGGAAAAATTGCGGCAGATTCCCGCCACAAACGATCAGGTACTGGTAGGCGACTTAACCCGCTCCCGTTTCCATAACCCAAAGGCCTTTTTGTTCCTGGGCTTAAATGCAGGACTGATTCCCTTGCCCCCAAAGAAGAAATCCCTCTTTACCGAGGAGGAAAAAAGCTTTTTACGACAGGAGCATTGTACCCTGTCTCCCTTGGCATGGGAGGAAAGCTATATTCAGGAGTTTTATCTTTATCACGCCTTCCTAAGCCCAAGAGAAGAGCTGTACCTGTCCTATCCCTTGAGAATTCCGAAAGGCAGGGGAGGCATTTCGCCCATCCTACAGGAAGTCCTACGGCTATTTCCCAAGCTTAAGATTCGAAAGCTGGAACGGGAAATACAGGAAATGCAGAGCTTTTCCCAGGCAAAGGACAGTCTATCCAAGGAATTACCAAAACTTTGCAAAAAGGAAGCCCTGTTCCGTTCGGAAGAAGAGCTTCTTCCCTATTTTCAGCTGGAATCCTTTCAGCTACTTCATAGTCTCTGGCAAAAGGAAGAGTACAAAAAGGGTTTGGAAAAGCTTTTGGAAGCCATCTTTTGGGAGAACCGACATTTGCCCTTAAGCAAAGAACTGTCCAAGGGACTTTATGGAGAAAAAATCAAAGGCTCCGTAAGCCGATTGGATGGACTAAACCGTTGCGCCTTTTCCCATTTTCTACGATACGGCTTACATTTGCAGGAAAGAAAAGAGGCGGAGATTCAGGCCTTTGATTTGGGAAAGCTTTACCATAAGCTGGTGGAAAGCTTTTTTAAGAAGGTAAAGGAAGAAAAGGCCAAGGGCGAGGCGCTTTCCGAGCATTTTCAGGAATACCTGAATCATGCCATAGCGGAAAGTGAGCAGGATCCGGAATTTGCCCCCTTCTTAGAGGGGGGACGGAACCAGTATTTTCTCCATAAGTTTAAGGAAAATGCGAAAACCATCCTCTGGGCCTTGGAACGGCAGCTTTCCGGCGGAGACTTTCAGGTGGAAGCTTTGGAGCGGGATTTTAACTATGAAAGCGATAGCCTGTCCTTTCGGGGAAGGGTAGACCGGGTGGACAGCTACCTGGATGAGGAGAAGAATTATTACCTGAAGGTTTTGGACTATAAGAGTGGAAATACGGATTTTTCCTTGGATCTTTTAAAGGCGGGACTACAGATTCAGCTGCCCCTTTACCTATCCATCTTACTGGAGGAGGAGAAAAAGAGACATCCGAACTATAAGCTTCACCCTGCAGGACTGTTTTATTTCACCATGGATAACCCCAGTCTTAGCTTTAAGGGACAGTCCGAGGAGGAGCTTTTTCAGGAAAAGCTGAAGGCTTCCAGACCGAAGGGTTTAATCAACGGGGATAAGGACATCATTTTCCGCATGGATAGGGAGCTAAAGGGAGACAGCCTTTTGCTTCCGGTAAAGGAGAAGAACGGCTCTATAGAGGAAAAGGGCTCTGTTGCCAAAGAAGAAAAGATTCTGGCTATGCTTTCCTATGTGCGGGAGAGGGTGGAAGAGGATTGTAAGAGAATCCTGGAGGGCGAGAAGGCCATTTCCCCTATCCGGGAGACCATGGATAAGACAGCCTGCAGCTACTGCCCCTATCACAGCATCTGCGGCTTTGACCCGGACCTCCCCGGATTTTCCTATAGGAGCCTGGAAAAGGGAGAAGAAAAGGCGATTTGGGACGAGTGGATAGAGAAGTATCAAAAGAAAGAGTCGTAAAGTAGTCGTGTGTATGGAAGTTTCAAAAGAGACAATCGTACAATAGCAGCGCAGTCAGCAGTATCGAAAAAAGGGCAGTAAGATGGTATTGCCGGTGAAAGCATCGAAAGAAAGGGCAGTAAAATGGCATTGTGGACGGAAGAGCAAAAGGCGGTAATCGCCCATAGAGAAGGAAATCTGCTGGTCTCCGCGGCGGCAGGTTCCGGAAAGACGGCAGTGCTGGTGGAACACGTGCTGTCCCTGATTTTAGAGGAAAATGCTTCCCTTTCCTCCTTGGTTTTGATGACCTTTACCGAGGCTGCGGCGGAGGAAATGAAGGAGAGAATCAAAAAGCGGCTGGAAGAGCATTTGCAAAAGGGCTATAACAAGCGGATACTTCGGGAAATTGCCCTGCTTCCTACCGCAAATATCAGTACCATCCACGCTTTTTGTAAGCGACTGATTGAGGAAAATTATGCAGGTCTCTCCATAGACGCCCATTTTCGGATTGGGGATACCGGGGAAATGTCCCTGCTCCAATCGGATATTTTAGAGGAGCTTCTGGAGGAGGAGTACGAAAAGAAGGAAGAGTCCTTCTTGGCCTTTGTAGATCAGTTTTCCATGGGAAAGAAGGACAAGGGGATAGAGGAGCTGATTCTAAAGCTTTATAACCTGGCCAGCGCCATGCCCTTTCCCAAGGCCTATTTGCAGGGGCTTTTAGAGGAAGACGCCCATTCTCGTAGGGAAAAGTGGGAAAAGGACCTCTACGAAGATATGAAGAGCCGTTTGGAGAATCTGTCTCTCCTCTATGAAGATGCCCTGGACCTATGCCGAGAGCCAAATGGCCCTATAGAGTATGAAGAGCGGATTTTAGAAGAAAGGGATCAGTGCCTTGTCCTTGCGAATACGGAGAATCTGGAAGACTTGGTAAGAGGACTGGAGAGTCTAAACTTTGGGCGCCTAAAGAGCACGAAGTCGGAGGGAAAAAGAGCTGGTAAAGTCCTTTCGGGAAAGAGGAAAGAAGACTCTAAAGACCTGGCAGGAAAACTATAGGCTGCTTCCTAAAGATCTGGAAGAGGAAGTGGAGGAGAAGGGACAGAAGCGAATCCTGGAGCTTGTGCGGCTTTGCCTTCTCTTTTTGGAGCGCTATCAAAAGGAAAAGGAAGAAAGGGCAGTACTGGACTTTTCGGACTTGGAGCATTTTGCGTTGAAGCTTTTGTATCAGGATGGAGACGATGGAGCTATCGAGGGAGAGGCGGAAATCGAGGGAGAGGCGGAAATTAATCATGAGATAGAAGCCGGTAAATATGGCACTAAAGAGATAGAGATGGGGAAAGAGACGGAAGTCCGCTATAGTGCCTTGGCGGACGAGCTGGCAAAGTCCTATCGGGAAATCCTGGTGGATGAGTATCAGGACTCTAACCTTGTGCAGGAATACATTGTTCGTGCCCTGTCTCAGGAGCGCTTTGGAAAGCCCAATGTCTTTCAGGTGGGGGATGTAAAGCAAAGCATTTATCGCTTCCGTATGGCAAGACCGGAGCTATTCTTGGAAAAATACCATGATGAAAACTACCCCAAGATCTTCCTTCGAAAGAACTTCCGTTCCGATGAAGGAGTGCTTTCTGCGGTAAATACCCTGTTCTTTAAGATTATGAAAAAGGACTTTGGAGGAATTGAGTATGACTTGGAGAATAGTCTTTTCCTGGGGAAGGTAAGAACAGAAGAAGCAAGGCAGGAAGATTGTTCAGGAGAAAATCAAGGCGAAGAAGATAAAGCGCAAAGTGGCGAAGAGCATAAAGATAAGCCGGAGGGCGAGGCTCCTATAACAGGCAAGCAGAGACGGGATCAAACGGAACTGCTTCTCTTAGAGTTGGAAAAAACCGGCTCTAGTGAGGAAGATGGAGACGGGGATGAAGGAGCTGGCACTAAAGAGGAGAAAAACAAGGGAAGCCGGAATCAAGAGAACCGGAATAATTCGTCAGAAGAGGACGGTAACAGCGCTTCCAATAGCGCCTCCAACAGCTCCTCCGGAAAATCCCTCAGCAAGCTGGAGCTGGAATGTAAGATGATTGCGGCAAAGGTACGGGAGCTTTTGGAAAAGGGCTATGCCTATAAGGATATGGTGATCCTCCTTCGTTCTCCCCACAGCGTTTCCAGAGAAATGGTGGATATCTTCGGAAAGGAAGGCATCCCTGCCTATGCGGAGCTAAAAACCGGCTATTATTCTGCGGTGGAGGTGGAAACCGTTCTTTCCTTCCTGGCCATCATTGACAATCCAAGACAGGATATCCCCATGGCAGCGGTACTGCGCTCCCCCTTATTTTCCTTTACGGACGAAGAGCTGGGGCAGATTGTGCTGGCGAAGGGTAGCCTATACGAAAAGCCCTATGATAAGAGCAAGGAAAATGCGGTCAATCTATCTTTACAGGCAGAAAAAGCATTGCCTCCTGCTTTGGAAGAAAAATGGCAGAATTTCCAAAATAAACTGGAACGCTACCGTAGACTATCCCGTTCCTTGCGGCTTCATTCCTTACTGACCTTGATCTATGAAGAGACGGATTACTATAACTATGTGCGGGCGCTGCCCTTGGGAGAGAAGCGCCAGGCGAATCTGGACCAGCTTTTAGAGGATGCCAAGCAGTTTGAAAAGGGAAGCTACAGCGGCTTATTTCACTTTATCCGCTATATAGAAAAGGTGAAAAAGCAGGAGCAGGATCAGGGCGAGGCAACGGTGTTCTCGGAAAAGGACGACCTGCTTCGGATTATGTCCATCCACCACTCCAAGGGACTACAGTTTAAGGTGGTCTTCCTTTCCCAGCTGCATAAGACCTTTAACAAGATGGATTCCAAGGCGAAAATGCTTATGGATTCGGAGCTGGGGCTTGCCGCGGATTACTTGGATTTGGAGACAAGGATAAAGTATCCCTCCCTCCACAAAATCGCCATTAAGGAAAAGGGGGAGCGGGAGAGCCTTGGGGAAGAGCTTCGTGTGCTTTATGTTGCCATGACCAGAGCAGAAGAAAAGCTGATTCTCACCGGCGTTTGCAAAAATGAAGAGGACTTAATCAAGAAATTCCCGGTGCAAGAACGGCTGTCTCTTGAAGATATCCGAGGAGCGAGTTCTTATCTTGCCTGGATTTTAATGGCCTATTCCCGGAGCTTCTTTGAAAGTATCAAGACCGAAGAAATTGCCCTTCGTTTTCTTTCGAAAGAAGATTTGGAGGAAAATGAAGGAAAAACCATGGGAGAAGCCATTTCCCTTGAGAAAAAACTCTACGAGTTCCTGGGAACAGGGCGGGAAAAGACAGAGGCGGAAAAGCTTATGGAAGAGCATTTTTCCTATGTCTATCCCTATGAGAAGAGCACCCATAGAAGTCCCAAATACTCTGTTTCCTTATTGAAAATGAAGGCTATGGAGGAGCATGGCGAGGCGCTTACAGAAAATAGGCAGGAAGGAAAGGCGGTTGCACCGGAATGGGATGAGGAGAAGATAGATAAAGCAGAAGAGATTGCTGAAGGGCTTGAAAGCCAAGAGCATAGTACAAAGGATAAGGGCGAGAGCAATACGGAAATCAGGCAGCAGGCCACGGAAAAGCCCGACAGCCCCTTGATTCAGAAGATGAAAGCAGAGGGAAAAAATATCGGAGCGGCAATAGGTGACAGCTATCACCATGCCTTAGCCTTTTACGATTACTCCAGAGATATTTCTCAGCTATCCGAATTTCTTTCTCCGGAGGAATATGGCTTACTGAATCAAGAGAAGCTTAAGAAGTTCCTGGACTCTCCCTTAGGACAGCTTTTTGCCAAGGCCTATAAGGAAAATACCCTTTACCGAGAACAGCATTTTATGCAGGAAGTGGAGTATGAGAAGCTATTTCCTGAGGATGGGGGGGATAATGTTGAAAAGGTAATCCTCCAAGGTATCATTGATGCCTTTATTATGGAGGAAGAGGGCATTATCCTTGTGGACTATAAAACCGACCGGGTGAAGGACGGGGAAGAGCTAAGGAATCGTTACCAAAAGCAAATCGACTTATACAGCGAAGCTTTGGAGCAGATTTTAGGAAAAAAAGTAAAACGAAGAGTCCTTTATTCCTTCTCTTTAGGAGAGGAAGTGGATTTGTAAGGAGTATCAGGGTAGCCTTAAAAACTTGGGCAAGCAGACTTAAAAAGCTTGTTAAAGTAGACTTATAAAGCTTGGCAAAGAAGGACTTGCATAAGTCTTTTCCTAGGCACTATAATGAGTAATTGTGTGAGCCTTTAAAAAAGGCGGTTTATCTATCTTGTTGCCGTTGGACGAACTGAAGAAAAGGGGAAAGAAAAATGAATCATGAGCGGATTCTCGTATTGGATTTTGGTGGACAGTACAACCAGTTGATTGCCCGGAGAGTAAGAGACGAAGGGGTTTATGCAGAGGTTTACAGTTCCGACATTGGCATAGAGAAGATTAAAGAATTAAGTCCCAAGGGAATCATCTTCACCGGAGGACCGCAGTCCGTGTACAAAGAGGAAAGCCAGCATATCGGAAAGGAAATTTTTGAGCTGGGCATCCCCATTTTCGGCTTCTGCTATGGAGCACAGCTCATTGCCTATGAGCTTGGGGGAGAGGTGGCTACCGCCCCTGTCAGCGAATATGGAAAGACGGAAACCCATGTGGAGAAGTCTTCCGTGCTTTCTCCGATGTTTCGGAGGAGACCACCGTTTTCATGTCTCACACCGACTATATTGCCAAGGTGCCGGAGGGCTTTACAATTACCGCCCATACCGAGCATTGTCCTGTTGCGGGAATGGAAGATGGGAAGAGAAAGATTTATGCGGTGCAGTTTCATCCGGAGGTACAGCATAGCGTGGAAGGGCAGAAGATGATTCATCATTTTCTTTATGACGTCTGCAAATGTACCGGAGACTGGAAAATGGCGTCCTTCGTGGAGGAGCAGGTTTCCCTTTTGAAAAATAAAATCGGCTCCGGCAAGGTGCTTTTAGCCCTCTCCGGCGGTGTGGACAGCTCCGTTGCAGCAGGGCTTCTTTCCAGAGCCATCGGAAAGCAGCTGTACTGCGTGTTCGTGGATCACGGCCTTCTTCGGAAAAATGAAGGAGATCAGGTGGAGGAAATCTTCGGAGAAAAGGGAGATTTCGAGTTAAACTTCGTTCGGGTAAATGCGGGAGAAGAGTATTTTGAGAAATTAGCCGGGGTGGAAGACCCGGAGAAGAAAAGAAAGATTATCGGAGAGCAGTTTATCCGTATCTTTGAGCGTGAGGCAAATAAAATCGGAACAGTGGACTTCCTTGCCCAGGGAACCATTTACGCAGACGTGGTGGAATCCGGCCTTGGAAAGGGAGCAGTGATTAAGTCCCACCACAATGTAGGGGGACTTCCCAAGAACATTTCCTTTAAGGAAATCGTAGAGCCTCTGCGCCTGCTCTTTAAGGACGAGGTGCGTAAAGTGGGACTGGAGCTTGGCCTTCCGGAGCATTTGGTTTATCGTCAGCCCTTCCCGGGACCGGGACTTGGGGTAAGAATCATCGGAGAAGTAACGCCTGAGAAGGTTCGCATGGTACAGGATGCGGACTTCATTTACCGTGAAGAAATCGAGAAGGCGGGACTTTCCCGTTCCTACAGTCAGTATTTTGCCGCCCTCACCAATATGCGATCCGTGGGCGTTATGGGAGACTTCCGTACCTATGACTACGCGGTGGCTCTCCGTGCGGTGATTACCGATGACTTTATGACCGCAGAATGTGCAGATATCCCCTTTAGCGTGCTCCAGAGAGTGATGAACCGAATCGTGAATGAGGTAAAGGGCGTGAACAGGGTGTTCTATGATCTGACTTCTAAGCCACCAGGAACGATTGAGATGGAGTAAAGTAGAATAGGTAATAAAGCTTTAAAAGTGATTGTTGTGAAGTGGATTTTAGAAATACATCACCTGAAACTTATATGAAGGGAAAGAAAAGAGCGTTAAAAAATAAATCAGTATTTTTACGCTCTATTTTATTGATGCAGTTAGCATCGTTTTATTACTTAAAACATAGAAAAAGCAGAAACAACATGCTACAATGTCTACTAAATACATTAAAATGTGGCAAGGAGGAATATAGATGTCAGGTCTTAATGTTACAGATGTAGCAAAAGAATTAGATATTTCTAAGTCCTATTTATATAAATTAATAGATAAAGAAAACATTTCAATTCCGAAAACTGATTCAGGGAAGATACTTTTTGGGATGAAACTACAGTCGGACTTATAAAAAGTTTTTTTGCATTTAGATAGTTTTAAAAAAAATAAAAAAATAAAATAGATTCTTTAATATCTAAATTAGGGTTAAAAGCAGTCATTCATAAATAATAGACGATATTTAGGAAATAAATACTCTCTTTCTGATTTTTATAAGAAAAAAACAGTGGATGATAATTGTAAAGGTGTAAATATTGTTATTGACATATTTAGTGGAACTGGTGCAGTTACGAATACTTTTTAAGGATAAAAAGACTTATTACAAATGATTTGCTGTATAGTAATTATATTTCCAATTATGCATGGTTTTGGATATGAAAAAAATATTCAAGCAAAAAGATCATTAAACTTATACACAATTATAATCAAGTTGAAACAAAAGAAAATAATTATATGAGAAAATATTTTTGCAGATACATTTTTTTCTGCTGACGATTGTAGCAAAATAGGATTTATACGAGAGGATATAGAAACAAAGTATAGAGATAATGAAATAAATTTTTAAAGAATATGCGATATTGATTACATCGCTTCTATATGCGATGGATAAGATTGCAAATACAGTTGGACACTATGATGCATATAGAAGAAATGTAGAGTTTGAAAAGCCATTAACGCTGAATGTTTTATTACCTGAGGAGAATATAAATTCCAACAATGTCTGTTATAACCTTGATGCAAATGAGCTGATAAAAACTATTCAAGGCGATTTGTTATACTTGGATCCTCCATATAATTCAAGGCAGTATTGTGATGCATACCATTTGCTTGAAAATGTGGCACGCTGGGAGAAACCTGAAGTTTATGGGGTTGCGAGAAAGATGGATAGGACTTCACTTAAAAGTGATTACTGTATGACTACAGCCACAAAAGCATTTGAAGAGCTTATTGAAAAGGCTGATACAAAGTATATCTTGCTTTCGTACAACAATATGTCTGATAAGGGGAATGATAGGTCAAATGCGAAAATATCAGATGAAGATATTACGAGAATTCTTAGCAAAAAGGGGAAGGTTACTATATTTGAATCGAACTATAAGAGTTTTTCGACGGGCAAATCAAATATAAAAGACAATATAGAAAGACTGTTTTTGTGCGAAGTGTTTAGTAAAGAAAAGAAGAAAATGAACATAGCTTGTCCATTTAACTATATAGGCGGAAAATTTAAGCTGTTGGAACAGTTACAACCTTTATTTGATGAAAAGGAAGTGTTTATAGATTTGTTTGCTGGAGGAGGAAATGTTGGAATAAATTCCTCTTCCTCAAAGATTGTTTTTAATGATTCAAATGAAAAACTAATAGATCTAATTAAATTCATCAAAGATATTGATACAGCTGTTCTATTAAAAACAAATAGACAATATCATTGATGAATATGATTTATCCAATACATCGTTATATGGATATTCTTATTATGATTGTGACAGTAGTAGAGGCTTAGCCGAATACAATAAAGAAAGATTTTTCAAGTTAAGAGATGAATTTAATGCTAAAGTTCTCGCCGGAGAGACAGATTATTCCATATTATATGTATTGATGGTTTACTCCTTTAATAATCAAATTCGTTTTAATCGAAAAAGGGTTGTTTAATCTTCCTGTGGGGAAGAGGGATTTTTAATCCAAAATGAGAAGTAAACTTGTATTATTTTCTGAAGAATTAAAAAGTAAAGATGTTAAGTTTATGAAAAAAGACTTTAGAGAAATTTCTTTAGATGATTTTTCCCAGAAGACTTTTATTTATTGTGATCCACCTTATTTGATTACAAATGCAACATATAATGAAAATGGAATGTGGACTGAAATAGAAGAAAAAAAGCTTTACTTGAGTTTTTTTGGATGAAGCTAATGCAAAGGGCTTTAGTTTTTGCTTTTGTCTAATGTTTTTAGAAAGCAAAAAAATAAAAGAAATGATATTTTTATATAATTGGATTGAAAGTAAGGGGTATTACTGCAATAGTCTGAATAAAAAGTTATTCAAACAGTAATTATCACAGAAAAAAATAAAAAAATAGTATATCCGAAGAAGTTTTTGATTACTAATTATCCTGGGAATAGGAGGAATCGGTAAATGTCTAATAAAAGCATTCCGTATCAAAGTTTTTGTTGGGTTATAGGGACTACAAGTTTTAGAACTGCAAAACTAAATTTAAAAATTGAGGAACAATTATTGCTTCTTGATGAGTTTTATAATGAAGTCATAAAAGGAATCAAGTTGGAACTGGGACAATGAGTTGCAAGAAAAAAATATTATGATTTTATGAAAGATAGAGCTTTCCTAACAGGAGAAGCCAAAAGAAAAGATAAAGATGCCAGAGAAAAAACATCAGGATTGGTTGATGTTGGTTTAATTACAGAAGATAGATTAATTACGGATGCAGGAAGAGAACTCCTTAAAATAACAAGTAGTGGAGATTTTTGAAACCAATAATGTGTTTAACATTAATAGAGATAGCTTTATCTATCTAAAAACAGCTTCTTAAAACAAGTATAGATGTAAGTGGTAATATCGTTAGACCGTTGATTGTGGTTATAAAGTGCCTGACGGAACTCGAGTTTTTAAGTTATGATGAGTTTACTTATTTTGTTCCATTAATTAGAGATGATGAAAGTGCAAAACAAATTATATCAGACATAAAATTATATCGAGAAAGCAGAATTTTTGCCGGAAGAGATAATTTATAAGAGACTTATGCAAATGGAAAACTTCCAACTTGCGCAAGAAGAATTTATAGCTTCTGATGTTAATGAAAATCTAATATGTTTAGTGGGAATGAATCGTAAAAGCAGAAACTATGACAAGCCGTATTATAAATTATATGAGAATTTAAAGAAGATATTTATTGATGGAGAAAACATCTATGAATCGCTGTTGAATTCTGCAAAAAATATAAATCAAAAGCCAGGAGTATTATGGAGAAGTTTACTATTTAAAACAACCAATATTGGTGTTATAAGAAAAAATGGGAAGTCTTCAATTCACAAACAATGTCCCTTTATAAACTGTAAAAATGAAACAGAACTAAAAGAAGTGTTTTTTTCAAATATTTACATGTTTTTTTAAAGCGATGGCGACTTTATCTGATTATTTTTGATTTAAATAGAAGATATTTTTAATATTACAGATACTCTAATTTTTTTGAAGATCGTATGATTAAGTTGGATATGATTCCAAAGTATTATTTTTAAAGAAATTATTGATGTTCTGTATACAGAAACTTTTAGTAGAGATAATAATCTCAGAGCTGATGTTCCACTTGAAACTATATCAGAAGCATTCAAGTTAGATATTAACAAAGTATATGCAACTTTAAGTAAAGATTTAGGAATTACAATTAAGAGTTCGGAACAAGCTGCAACTTATGTAAATGATGAACGATACAGAAGATTTAACACTTTGATTGATAAGAAATTTAATGATTCTGTGCTTATAGAGTTACTAAATTGTTTTGAAACACGAGATGATAAGCGAATAGAAGAAATTGTTACAGATGAGGCTGCAATACCGACTATTTTTGAATATGTTTTGGGAATTATATGGTACAAAGTGAGCGAAAGACAAGGAAATATTTTGGATTTCATGAAGTTATCATTAGAAGCCAATTTATTGCCGAAGACCCACGCAGCTGGAGGTTATGCAGACATTATATATGAATATGAAGCATGCACTTCTTATCCTAAACATTCGTTATTACTTGAAGCAACCCTTGCAGATGGAAATAATCAAAGAAGAATGGAAATGGAACCTGTTTCAAGGCATTTAGGAGATTATAGGATTCGATTTAATAACCCATTTGATTATAGCTTGTTTATTAGCACATACTTAGATAAAAATGTTGTTTCAGATTTTAGGTATAGAAAGATAATTCCATACACAAGAGATGAAGAAACTATTACAGGTATGAAGATTATTTCAATGGATACAGATTCACTTAAGAAGATAATTGAAAATAAGGTTAAATACAAGTATCTGTATGAAGTGTTTGACAAATACCATGAAATGCCATTAGAAACTGTAGATTGGCATGATGGGATGATAAAAGAGGCTATTGGAGAGTATAAAGCATAATTTTTTACGTACTTTTAAAGGAGAATGTAAATTTTGGAAGAAAAAGACATATTAAAAAGGTTAATTAAAAATGATTCATTATTCAATATGATTGGTGTTATTGTTCAACAATATGACATTCTTCCAAATAACAAAGAACATATTGGTGCATATATAGAATATCAAGATATACAAGAGCTTAGAGATGGATTTGTTGAAGAATTATCTGACACCATTGTTGATTGGATTTATAGTTCAGAAAAATATGAAGAAATCAAGAAAAAACTGGTTAACAGTGGCAAGTCTGAAGCAGCAGCTTCGCAATATATCGGCAGAAAAGCTAAAAATAAATTTAGAGCCAATAAAAATAGTGAGAGTATTTTGATTCAGGGTCAAATGGGAGAATTATTACTTTATCATTTTATTCAAAAGTGCATGAAAGCAGTTCCTTTACTTAGAAAAATGAATATAGCTACATCGTCTGATCATGAAAGATTTGGTGCTGATGCAATACATTTTAAAAATAGAAAATGATAAAAAAATATAATTATATTAGGAGAAGCTAAAACATATACAACTAAATATAAATTTAATGAAGCTTTTTTTCTGATGCATTAGATAGTATATTGAATACGTATAATAAACATAGATCAGAGCTTGGATTATATGTACATGAAGATTTTTTTAGATGATGAAATGAATGTAGTTGCTGAAAAAAATATTTGAATAATACTTTACAATCTATAGAAATTCAACTGGTAAGTATAGTGACCTATAATGAAATATCCCAAATTGATAAAAATCGATGAGAATACTATTAGAAATAATATAAAAATAATTGAAGATAGATATAGAAATTATGACAAAAAAATAAGATTGATATGAATAAAAATCCAATATTGTCGAGAATCACTTACATAGTGTTTCCAGTTTGGGATCTAAAAGAATTAGCCGAAAAAAATTTCAGAAATTAATATAGAGAAAGGGGGAACAAATTAATGAAGCAACTAAAGAATGATACTCTTGAACAGTGGTTAAATATTGAGTTAACTTCAGTTGCTCATAAAATGGGGCTGATAAATGCTGACAAAGTAGTTAGCTATAATGAAACGTTAATATATAACTCTGTTAGATGCTTTGGATTATGAATCTATTATGGTTGCCTCTCCTGATATTAATTATATTATTACTGTTATTGGTCTAATGTGGGAACATATTAATTTTTGAAGAATATGATTTGAGAAAAATCATTATAAAATTTTTATCCAGAATAGGTTATCCGACCTCAGCTATTATATGTGATGAGGATTTTGATAGAGTTAATTGTGAATTTACTGTATTAGACAGTTATATTGATGAGATAACAACAACAATAAATCAGTTAAATAATGAGGTCAATATAGGTAATCGGAAGTATTTGTTAACAAATTTTCAAAAGAAAATTTGGGATAGTATGGATAATGATAAGATTTTAGGGATTTCTGCCCCAACTTCTGCAGGAAAATCATTTGTAATTCTATTAAAAATAGTAAATAGATTGCGAACTGAAAATTTTGACACTGTATACATTGTACCTACATTGAGTCTGCTCAATCAAGTGATGGAAGACTTTAATCGTGAATTAAAAGCTAATGGTGTTGAGAATTATTGGATTACTAATTCTTTTGATGGAAAACAAGTAAAAGATAGAAAGAATATCTATGTAATGACACAAGAAAAAGCTATTGCAGCATTTGATAATTTTGATGAGGCTTTTTCTAAAAAACTGATACTTGTGGCAGATGAAATTCAAAATATAGAAAGGATTGAAGAAGACTCAGATCAACGAGCGAAAATATTATTTGATACATTAGTAGAATTTAGATACAAAGATAATGTTGACAAAATTATTATTTCTGGTCCTAGGATAGAAGAAATTGATAAGGTAGGAGAGAGTATTTTTTTGGTATTGAAACTATTGATCATACGACGAATATTAGTCCAGTTTTAAATTTGACTTACAGTATAAAGAAAAAAAGATAAAAAAATATTGTTTAAAAACAGTACTGTATTCTTACTGAAAATCCATTAGTAATAGGGATTGAAAATACTAATCTTATAAAGTGCTATGGCAAGAAGATATATACTAATGATTATTTGGAATATTTGAGTTGTATTGTAAATAAAATTGGCAGGAATTCACAGAATATTATTTTTGCACCGACATCATCCACTGCAAGAAAAATAGCGGTAGCGTTAGAGTTTCCCGTAACACAATATAATTCAGATTTAGTAGAGTATTATCGGAATTCTGTAAGTGAAAATTATTCTTTATGCGAAACACTTATGAAGGGTGTTGCATATCACCATGGGAAATTACCTTTGCATGTGAGAAGAACTTTGGAGGTGGCTATAGCGAATAAAAATGTGTCTAATGTAGTATGCACTACTACGCTACTTCAAGGAGTAAATTTGCCTGCACAAAATATATTTATTAGGAATCCGCATTTATATATTAAGAAAACTTCGGAAGCAGTTGAATTAACGAATTATGAAATGGCTAATCTTCGTGGTAGAGCGGGTAGATTATTAAAAGATTATGTGGGAAGAACTTTTGTAATGGATGAGGATGCATTCGTAGAAACAGAAGGTTATGAGCAAATAGAATTATTTGAGGATGAGAGTAAAGAACTATCGACTGGTTATGAACAAAAATTTCAAGAGTATAAATGGGAAATTGAAGATGCTCTTAAGAACGGCAAGGTTGTGGATGAAACCATGAAAAAGTATGGATATATAATATCGTACATAAGACAGTCAATTTTAAGATATGGCAAAGATTCAAAATATAGAATGGATAATGTAGGAATAAAACTCACACAAAAGCAGATTGCTGCAATAATCTTGAAACTTGAAAACTTGAGTATACCAAAAGAAGTTTGTTATAAAAATAGGTATTGGGATCCGTTTGTTTTAGAAAAAATTTATACAGACTTTTGACCTGATTGTCCCTAAAACTCCAAATGAAAAAGGTGCGAAAAATAAACTAGACAAGATGCTCAAATGGCTAAGAGATAAAGAAGAAACAGCATTTATGTATAAAAAATATATCCCCTCTTTATATCAGAATGGACAATTAAGAAGTATAATGGTTTCACTTGGGTTACAGTGGTCTAACGGTATAAAGTTATATGACATATTTAATAATGATAGATATAAAGGGGATAGTGGTGCAGAAAAAAAATTGATGAAACAATTGAGTTGTTGCAACAAACAATATCTTTTAATCTTCCTTTGTTACTAAAGCCTATATATGATATAAAAAAATCCGGATAGTTGTTTTTTTGGTTTGTATGCAATTAGGCGCAATAAATAATATTACAAGAGCGATGATTGAAATGGGGATTCCGCGTGAGACATCACTTTATTTATTTGAAAAAAATTTTTTTCTGAATTTTTAAAGGAAATGAAAAAAAGTGAATTGTCAGAAGAAAATATAAGAGAAATAATTAAACAACATTATGATAATCTGCCATATTGGATACAGGTTCAGTTGAATTTTATAAAATGATAAAATGCTTTCGTGCTTGCAATATGCTTGCAAAAAATCGAATAACCGTAAATGTAAATAACCTGTCATCTTTTCCTTACCCACAAAAATTGAGATAATCGTGAAAAGTGTGAAAAGTTGAACGCACTTTTTTTCCACTTTACAAACTTTTTTTCCACTTTGCACACTATCTCAGAGAGGAATTCAAGATGAACACAAAACTTGCTACAAGCAGGATGCGAACAGGGCAATGGGCTGACATTATTAAAGATTGTAAGGAAAGCGGTCTAAAAGTAGATGACTATTGTGCACAGTATGGCCTCTCCAGAAATGCCTTCTTCTACTGGCTTAGAAAAGTAAAGGAAGCTACCCTTTCGCAGAGTGGATTTGTGGAAGTACGGCAACAATTGGAGGTTTCCTCCTGCTATCCATCTCCAAAGTTAACAGCGTCCGAAAACGAAATAGTTGATCATTCCGGCGTTTGAGAGCCACTGAATCCGATACTCAGAGCCACCAAACCCGAGTGGCGGAGCCATGCGGAATCGAAAGTCATTCCGATGTTTAGATCCACATCCTAGAATGAATTTACAGTAATTGTACTGACGAATTGGAAGGTACTACAAACATGGATTACAAAGCAATGAGAGATAGAATTGAAGATATGGTAAATGGTAACCATAGGGACTTTGTTAAGGCGATTATAAGCATAGAAAAAGGTATTAAGAATGAAAGTGTTTTAGACAAGCTTTATGACGCTTATATGGATAATGACAGCCTTAATTTGCTGAATGAAGAATTTGACTATATGATTGAGAAATTAAGGGAGTAAGGCATTATGAAAAAGATATTTATTTAACTGAAATCTGATTTGATTTATATAGATATTTATAAAGAAACGCCAGTGTCGGAGATGTCGGAGAAATAGCGGAAAAATGTCGGAGATGTCGGTAAAATGAAGGCCGACTGTCGGAGAAATCTCGAAGTATGTCGGAGAAATTCTGGAAAATTGTCGGAGATATTTTGGTATAAGATATTGAGAGGTGGCAAATTACTTGCAGTTCTTTAATTATCCGCAATAATTGAGTAAAGTTTAAAAAGTGTTTAAACTTTTCGCACTTTTCACACTTTTTAAACTAAGATATCAATGTAATACAGAGTGTTTTGTGAATCCTATTAAATGCAATAAAATTCCAAACAAAGGCAGATTTATGAATGAAGAACAGTATTTATCGAGAATCAGACAACTGGAAGAGGAAATCGAATATCTGCATAGCCTTCTTAATGATGCCGGGGTTTCTTATGAATTCGAAGTCAAAGAGTCAGAAGATTTCTCTCCAAATGGGAATCCGGCTTTTGAGGAGGATCAAGGAGCTCGTATTCTGCCTGTTAAGCTTACAAAGCAGCATGTTCAATATTTCTATCATTTATTTAAGGGTAGAAATGATGTGTATAGTAAGAGATCCGGAAAAGCAAATAAGAAGACCGGAAAACATGGTTATTATACGCAATGCTGGAACTTTTGGAAGGATGGCATTTGTCCCAAGAAGGATAATCCACAGTTCCATTGCGGAGAATGTCGAAACCAAAGATATAAGGAGCTGACCGGGCAAGTATTATATGAGCACTTACTTGGAGTAAAGGAAGATGCCTCGGATGTTATAGGACTATACCGATGTTTCCGGATGAAACGGTCAATTTTTTGGTGTTCGACTTTGATTGCCATGATGAGTTAAACAGTGGGGACGATGGTGCAAACATTGATTCGGAATGGGTAGCGGAAGTTAATGCTTTCAGAAAGATTTGTGAATATAATGAGGTTCCCATTCTGGTTGAACGTTCTCGCTCCGGAAAAGGCGCCCATATCTGGATATTTTTTGAAAAGCCTATTCTTGCAACTATTGCACGTCGATTTGGCACGGCACTTTTAACCCAAGGTGCTGAATCTGTAAATATGAGAAGCTTTAAGTACTATGATAGAATGCTTCCTGCGCAGGACCATTTGCCTATTAACACAAAAACAGGAAAGCCGGGACTTGGAAATCTGGTTGCCTTACCGTTGCAGGGACAGGCTCTTAAGCACGGAAATAGTGCCTTTGTGGATGAGAATTGGAATGCTTATCCCAATCAATGGGATTGCTTAAGGGAAATCAAGAAAATTTCTACTGAAACAGTCGAAAAAAAGATACAAGAATGGTCTTTGTCCGGAATTCTTGGTGTTCTCAATAATGATTTCAATATGGATACAGTAGACACTGATAGTATAGCGGATGAAAAGGAGACTAAGCCTTGGAAAAAAGGGAAAATAGCTTTTCATAAGGAAGACGTTTCCACTACTGTGGAGATCATTACTGCTGATAAAGTTTACATTAGTACGAAAAGCATGAAACCGAGAATGCAAAATGCTTTACGACGTATGGCGGCATTCAGTAATCCGGATTTTTATAAGAAATCTGCTATGGGATTATCTACAAAAGGAATTCCGAGAATCATTTTCTGTGGTTATGATGAGGCCGGCTATATCTGTATTCCACGAGCCTTACTGGAATCGATAGTGGATAGATTCCAAGAAGCAGACATCCCAATTACACTGACTGATCACAGGACTGTCGGAAATGCATTGGATGTTACTTTTAACGGCACTTTATACGATGAACAGATGAGAGCGGCCAAGGCTATTTTAGAATATGATAATGGTATTCTTGCAGCAACCACTTCTTTTGGTAAAACTGTTGTTGGCGCGTATATGATTGCAGAAAGGAAAACCAATACTCTGATACTTGTTCATAATACGGAAATCCAGAAGAATTGGATTGAGGATTTAAACAAGTTTCTGGATATAAACGCTGAGTTACCGGAATATAAGACAAAAACAGGAAGAGTGAAAAAGAGAAAGAGCATTATTGGAAAGCTACATGCCGGTCATAATTCGATGACCGGTATTATCGATGTTGCAATATTTTCCTCCTTGGGAAAGGGGGATGAAATCAATCCAATGCTTGCGCAGTACGGAATGGTAATCATGGATGAATGTCATCATGGAGCGGCTCAGACGGTTGAAGATGTTGTAGGTTCAGCAAAAGCGAAATATGTTTATGGCTTAACGGCAACTCCGAAACGGGAAGACGGGCTGGAAAAGAAAGTTTTTATGCAGTTTGGTCCTATAAGATTCCGCTATACGGCAAAGGAAAGAGCTGAAAAACAAGGGATTGACCACTTTGTGTATCCAAGATTTACAAGGTTGGTCAGTACATCGAATTTAAAAGTTACGGAGGCAAACAGGGCAGTTATTGAATGTGAATCCAGAAATGAACAGATTATTTCGGATGTTGTAAATTGCATTCAAAATGGTAGAACGCCTCTCGTCCTAACCAAATATAAGGAACATGCTGAGCTTTTATATCAACGATTGCAGGGGAAGGCAGACCATGTTTATCTTTTGCAAGGAGGGGGCAGTAGAAAAGCTAAGGATGAGATGAGAATTCAAATGAGAGCAGTTCCGGATGCGGAGTCTATCGTCCTTGTTGCTATTGATAAATATATTGGCGAAGGCTTTAATTTTCCTCGCCTTGATACAATGATGCTTACCATGCCTGCTGCCGCAGAAGGAAATATTGAGCAGTTTGCCGGGCGCTTGCATCGAGATTATGACACGAAGACAGAAGTAATCATATACGATTATGTGGATTCTCATATACGTGTTCTGGAGAAGATGTATCATAAGCGCCTAAGGACTTACAAGAAAATCGGATATGAAATTTGCAATAATATTATTGTCGAAAAACAGTATGCCAATACTATTTTTTTGATATAGATAGCTATGAAAAAAAGTATATGAAAAAAAGATTTGCTGGAGGCTAATAAAGAAATTATTATTTCCAGTCCCGGATTAAATCACGCCAAGGTTGATGCTTTCGTAAAGCTTATAAAACAGAGACAGGAAGATGGAGTTAAGCTTACAGTGATAACCCTTAATCCGGAGGGATATCCGGAAGAAAAAATTGAAGATACAAAAAGACTTGTAGAGATACTTAAAAATTGTGGTGTCAGAATTAAGCTTCAGGAGCATATGCATGAACATTTCGCTATCATAGACGATGAGATAGTATGGTATGGAAGTATGAATTTTCTATCACGAGCGAAGGTGGATGACAATCTAATGCGTGTAAAAAGTAAAGATGTAGCACAAGAGTTATTGGAAATAAGCTTTGGGTAATAAAAGTGCTAAGCAGCATCTATGCTGCGTTCCTAATTTAGGACGCACTGCGTCCTGAATTAAGCTAGACTTATCATCATCCCCAATGAGAATTTCTGGTGAAAAAGCTCTTGAGTTTTGCATGGAAGCGAAGAATTAAAGAATTATAGAACTATACGAAACGATATCATATAGTAGAAAAATGTCAATTGTTATGAAAATCAGGAATTTAGAGCTTGATTGATTATCTATAGTTTAAGAAAATTTATTCACTTGACAATATAGGATAAAAACTATATTATTTTTATTAGGAGTTTGGAATGAAGTTTGAAGTGGAATTTTATGAGACAAAAAATGGGATTCAACCGGCGAGGGAATTTATTCTTTCACAGGAGAAAAAACTTATTGCTAAAACCCTTGATATGATACAACTTTTTACAAGACAATGGATACCAATTACGTGAACCTTATTCAAAAAGCTCTAGAGAATGGTATCTTTGAATTGCGAATAAAATTGGGAAATAATATTTCAAGGATTATGTATTTCTTTTATGTGGATCAACATATCATTCTTACAAATGGTTTCATTAAAAAGACACAAAAGACTCCTCGAAATGAAATTGAGAAAGCAAAAAAATATCGGGCAGATTATATGGATAGAAAGGAATCGTACAATGAGTAGAAAGTTTGATGATTTTCTTCAGGAACAACTTCAGGATCCTGAAATTCGAAAAGAATATGAAGCTCTTCAACCTGAACATACAGTTATTCAGGCTATGATTGATGCCAGAAAGAAATCTGGAATGACACAAAAAGAGCTTGCAGAGATAACCGGTATTGCACAAGGAGATATTAGCAAACTGGAACGTGGTAGTGCCAATCCATCTATTAGAACTCTTCAGCGCTTGGCAAAAGGAATGGGAATGATTCTTAAGATTGAATTTACTCCGGAGCAGGTATCGGTAGTGAAATAGTTTTCGGATCGTGTGAAAGATAGAAATTTTCTTGGAATAGACAGTTTGAATGTTGCAAGGAATTTCTGTCTTTACTTTTATTATCAACTATTATCTATTGTTTACCAATGAGGGCATCTTCGGTTGAAGATACAATATATCACTGCATTTGTTGCATATGCAACAACACCATTTTCTTTTTAACTGATAATTAGAATATACTAACGAGAAACATAGTATACCCAGCAGACTAATATCGTAAAAAATGATCTGACTCTCTCCGGCAAGTAAAAAAGTAAACCTACCTCATAGATTGTCAGAAGAAATCAGTGGAATTGGAAGGAGAAGAAAATGGATAAGATTTTGGATTTGGATAAAAGTGTAGCATCCCTTGTAAAGGAGTATCCGGAAGTTGCCGACATCATGGCTGATTTAGGGTTCACGGAAATTAAAAATCCTGCCATGCTGGCTTCTGTAGGTAGAATTATGAATCTGAAGAAGGGCTCTCAGATGAAGAAGATTCCTATGGAGGAGATTGTTCGTGCATTCCGGGAAAAGGGATTTGAGATAAGGGATGGAGGGAAACCCTTTCCTAATGAATCAGCTGATTCAGCTGAGGAAGCCAAGATAGCTAAGGCATCTGAGGAGACTAAGATAGCTGATGCATTTGAAGCAACTAAAGCCTCGGATCGTGCAGAAGCCTTGCGTTCGCTTTTGGATCGTCTTTCCGAGGGGGAGAATCTGGAGTCTGTTCGTGCAGATTTTGTACGGGATTTTAAGGATGTGGATCCTGCGGAAATCATGAGGGCGGAGCAAGGGCTCATGGAGTCCGGCATGCCTCTTTCGAAAGTACAGAAGCTTTGTGATGTGCATTCGGCCCTCTTCCATGGAGATACTAGAGAAGAGCAGATTGCCAATGCGGAAAGAGCTGTACAGGCTTCTTTAAAGAATCAGCCAGGGAAAGAGGAGAAAAATTACATCAATAAAAGTGAAGAGGCAGATGCCTTGATTCAGATTCCCGGATATCCTCTTGCAACATTTACGAAGGAAAATGAGGCTCTTGGGCAGTATTTAGAAAGCACCAAGGCAAGATGGGAAAGCTTGGTAGAAAGCCTTTCCGGAAAAGCCGGCGGAAAAAATAAAGTAGACAAAGCAGAAATAGCAGAAATAGCAGAAAAATCAAAAGGAGCACAAGGTGCAGAAGGAATAGAAGACGCACAAGGCGAGCCGGATTGGGAAGCTTTGCTGGCCGCATTTTCAGAGGAACTGGCAAAACTCCGTTCCTTTACCGTGCACTATGCGAAGAAGGGAGACCTTCTCTATCCCCTGTTAAAAGTGAAATACGACATTTCCGGTCCTTCTCAGGTCATGTGGACAGTGGATGATGAGATTAGGGATACACTGGGAGAACTGAAAAGGGAGCTTAGCGAGAAGAGCAAGGGAGTGAGAGCACTCAAGAACACCGGAGAAGATCTGGATGATGAGGAAGAAGAGTACATTAGAAGCAAAGCGGAGATTGCGGAAAGTATCCTAAACAGCTTTTTCTTAAAGAATTATCTTGCTGTACGAAACCGTATGGAGGAGATGATTTACAAGGAGGAAAATATTCTCTTCCCCATGTGCGCCCTGCAATTTCAAAAAGAGGAGTGGATACAGATTTACTTCGATTCAAAAGACTATGAAGCTTGTTTTTCCGTGGAAAATGCAATTTGGAAGGAAGCGGAAGAAAACGGCAATACTCCGGAAAAATGGAGGGCAGTTGAAGCTGCAGGAGAATCAGTAAGAGAGAAATCCGGGAAAGAAGCTTCTGAGGAGCATTCCGGAGATGTTCACAATGATGAACTTCCTCAGGGAGCCGGAAAAATGCTGGAGGACCTGATTCGAAGGGTAGAATCATTGGAAGGAAAATCCGGGAATAGAGGGGAGTCTCCTTCTGCAAGCGATGGAGAAATCATCATGCCCGGTGGCCATTTAAAGAAAAATGAGCTTATCGCCATGTTAAATACCCTTCCGGTGGAGATTACCTTCGTGGATAAGGACAATATCAATCGTTTCTTTAATGAAGGACCAAAGGTCTTTAAACGCCCGCAAATGGCCATTGATCGGGAAGTGTTTTCCTGTCATCCTCCCAAAGTGGAACCTATGGTGCGTATGATTATCGGAAACTTCCGGGAAGGAAAGGAAGATGAAGTTCCTATCTGGATGGAGAAAGGCGGAAAGCCCTTCCTGGTGCGATACATGGCCGTTCGGGACAAGGAGCAGAACTACGTGGGAACCCTGGAAGCGGTAACAGATATGACAGAGGTAAAAGAACATTTTCGTCAGTATTTTAAGAGCCATCCGGAGGAACTGTAAAAAAGCGGTTCCACTTTAAAAATCCGGAAATACAACATCCTCTGTCTTTACCAGCTTTGCCTTTTCGTCCTTATCTTTTGCAATGTAAAGGAGCTCATAGTTTGTTTTGGCATCTTTTCCTTTTGACTTCTTGGCGGTGAAAATCACGTCTTCTTCGGGTTTCCCCTCCTGTGTGTGTTTACCGATATAGGCTAGGGGAATATAGGATACATTTTCGTTATCCTTTACGGTCTCATTAAAGGCGTTTTGGATTGCCGGAATATTTTCCGGGAGATAGGAGCCGGTATTGTCAATGTAATCTTCTCCCTCCTCTCTGGATTCTTCGGTGGGAAAGAGAATGGCACTTCCAACAACCTCGGATTTTCCGGAAAGGTCCTGATAAATCTGTAAAAGTACAAAGGAGACATTTTCCTGATAATCCGTCCAAGTACTCTTACATAGGTAAAGGTAGTTTGTGCCGGAAACCACCTGGGTGCCCAGCAGGGCTATGGGCTCATAATGGGTATAGTTATAGCCATTTGGAAATGCCGCTTCAAATGCATTCATGGCATCAGGGTTATCCTTCAGAGAGAAGCTTACGAGATTGGTGTTATAAGCTCCTACAAGAGAATCGGAATTATTTTCAGCTTTTCCCTTTTCTCCTTCTGCTATTGCTCCGGATTCTGTAGGATTCGGAGCACTGCTTTCTTTTTCTGCTTCGTTGGAATCAGCATTATTGCTTTCTTTCTCGGCGTCACGGAGATTCGCAGAACTGCTTTCTTTTGCGGCTTCCGTGGGACTCACTGTGCTACTTTCCTTTGCCGTTTTTCCGTCGCAGGCGGTAATGGATAGAGCGGATAATGCTACGATAAGCAGTGTATACTTTAAAAGATTCTTTTTCATTTTTTCTCCCTTTTGTACTTTTTTATCTCTCTTTCTTTTTCCTCTGTATTATAAATCGAAAAATGGAAACTGCTTCTTACAAAACAGAGTCAATATAAGATTTGGCGCAATCGAAAAGCAATTTTATCGATTTTTTTCAGCCGTAAATTCAACTGTAAAATTTTACGACCGAATTTATAAAAGATTTGCAGAAGTTGAAGCGATATGTTGAATGAGGTATTATAATGGTACTGGTTGCATACATAGTGACTATGTTAGCGAAGGATGTATTCTGCTATGAGTATAAGAGAAAAAGAAGTACTTAATATGCAACTAGTCTTAATACCAATTTAGCGAAGGCATGGAAGAAAACCTATTCTGAGCTATCAGATTTGTTAAAGAAATATGATGTATTGAGCTACATTGATGTTTGCTATGAAGCTCATAATTCTACCGGGAATCAAGGGATTATCGATGATTTGCAAGACTATATTGAGATGCAGGGAGGCTTGCTTTTTTAGAACGCAGGAAGCTGTAAAGACACTAAGCTTTGATAAAGTGAAAAGGCAGGTGATTGAATAATGATTACGAGTGCAGATCAGAAAAAAGCTATGCGAAATATAGCCGTATTTCTTGTGGAATATATTATGAAAGATAAGGGATATTCAAGAGATGAGGCAGTTGAATTTTTGATGAAAACCACTGTTTATGCAGCCTTGATGGATGAAGAAACAGATCTTTATCTGGAATCCAGAGAATCTATCCTGGATATCTTAAAAGAGGAATTGGCCGGAAATCCGTATAGATTGCTGGTGGTATAATTATATTCTTCCATGCGTGCTTTTTATCTTGGACAACATAGCTTCTTGGCAAGAGTTTAAATGTACTCTGCTAAGGGCTATTTTTTTCTCTTCAAATAGACCTCTCCCTCCATCTATGCTATACTTTTCCTGTAATTAAACTTTGTTGTTTTTTGAAAGTTCTTAACGAATTTGCTCATCAAAGGAGGTCTATGATTAGCTATCGTTGTAAGCAATGTGGCGCCCAGCTGGAGCTTGGCAGTGCCGGCGGGTTTCAGTGCCCCTATTGCGGGGCGAGAGCCTTTATGTCCGATGCGGAATTCAAAGGGAATCATGAGTTTCGAAAGAAGCTTTTGGCTTATTACAAGGCGAAGGCAAGCGAGAAGGAAAATGACTATAGTGGCGATACTCTGTGGGAAGAGCTTGGCACAGCCAACTATCCTATGGCAAATGGCAAGAATCTAACTCTTTCCTATATGGATCGTTATCATTATCCGGAGATGGTCTGTTACTTGTGCCGTGAGTCGGTGGTCTATGTCTTTGACCGAGAGGATGGGGCAAATGCTTTTATGCAGGGCTTAAGTCGCCTTAGCTTTCCGGAAGCGGATGTAAAATTATCCAGGTGCTTTCCGATGCTAAAGTCTAAGATTGCTTTAGATGCCGGGAAGCTTTGTCTGATTTCACCAGAAAGCCCTATTTTTATCCCGCGGAGGTTTTTGCTCCCTTTGCTTCGGAGCATTTGGCCTGGGTGATTTCCCGGATGGAAAATATCTGTTGTGCTTTAGAGTATTCAGAGCTTCAGCACGGGGATATTACGGCGTCCAGTCTTTTTGTGAATTCTCTTACCCATGAGGGGATGCTCTTTGGGGATTGGAGAAATGTGGAAAGGAAGCGTAGCAATCAGGATTTATTGGATTTACGAAAGACCGCAAAATCCGTGGCGGAAAATATCCATAGTCCGGCTCTTTTGGAGGAATTTTTATTGGCAGAGCCGGAAGGGGATGCTTTTCAGGACTTCGGCGCCTGGGATAGGGTGATTGAAGAGGGATTTGGCGGTCATCGTTTTGTTAAGATGAAATAGGAGGAAAATATGGGATACGGCAGTTATTCAGCATCAGATTGGCAGAAATTAAAAAGCAGTAGAAAGCTCTCCAATGGGCAGAGGGTGGAGGAAGTATTTAAAAGAAGAGAATGTAATCCCAAGATGAATCCGAAATTCATCGGAACCAGAGAGTGTTTTGACTCGGAGGAGCATCCCAATACAACCCCTATCGTTGTGGGCTTGGATGTGACCGGCTCCATGGGCTATCTTGCGGTGGAGCTGGCAACGGGTGCCTTAAATGAGCTGATTACCAAGCTGTATTCCACCGGCTCCGTGGCAGATCCTGCCCTGATGTGTGCGGCTTATGGAGATTTTCAGGATGCATCCCCCCTTGCAAGTAACTCAGTTTGAGTCGGATATTCGTATTGCCGAGCAGCTTTTAGACATTTACTTTGAAAATCATGGAAATGGCCAGGTGGTGCCTACCTGCCTTTGGGAATTCTTAACCCGCCATACCAATATTGATGCGGTGAAAAAAAGACAGCAAAAGGGCTTTCTTTTTACCATCGGAGATATGGCGGAGATTCGCAGTGATTCGGTGGGAACAACGATTTCCCGGGTTATAGGCGACGATATCGGAACGAGTGTTACAAAAGAGGATTTATTGAATGAAGTAAAGCAATCCTTCCATGTTTTTCATATCATGATTGGCGGAGACAGTCAGGAAAATGAGAAGCTGCTTCCGGGGCATTGTATCGTCTTGGCAAGACAGGATATTTCCTGCCTTCCGGAAATCATTATCAGTGCCATTCAGGTGCAAAAGGGCGCTGCCTTGGACGAAGTTCTCGGTCGCTGGGATGAGATCAATCGTCCTGTGATTAGCGCGGCCTTGGCACAGCTATCCTTGCAAAGGGATGAAGACATTTTCCTATAAGAGTCATGGCTGTTTTTGGCACGGAATGAATTCATCTCTGTAAAAAAAAGGTAGAAGATATTAGGTTATGAGAACAATTGCGGTTATCGGCAAGAACTTTGGGGATGAAGGTAAGGGCTATACTTGTAGCTGTCTTGCCTCATCCCTTAAGAAATCCCTGATTATCAAACATAACGGTGGCGGACAGGCAGGACACACGGTAGAAGATCCGGAAGGAAAATGGCGTTTTATTCATCATCAGATAGGCGCCGGGGCAGAGTACCATGTGCCTACTTTATTTGCCGACAGCTTTATGCCGGACTTGTTTCAGCTGGGGAAGGAAGTTAAAGACTTTACGGAGCTCTTCGGTTTTCAGCCCATCCTTTATTCTGAAAAAAATGCTCGGATAACAACCATAGATGACGTACTTTTAAATATGGGTGCAGAACTTGCTAGAGGCAAGAATCGCCACGGCTCCTGCGGTATGGGCATAGAGGAATGTGTGCAGCGAAATGCCGCCGGATACGGAATTACTGTGGAAGAGCTTGCTACATGGAGTAATCAGGATTTATTAGACCGTTTAAAGCAGATTCGAAAAGAATATACGGGAAGAAGGGCGGAAATCTTGGGAATTCAAGCACCAGCGTCCTTGAAAGCCATGAGGCAATCGAATCTTATGAATCTTTCAAATACTTCAAATGCTTCAAATCCTTCGAATCCATCTAATTCCACGATTTTTCTCGAATCTTTCAAATCCCTACTATGAGATGCTGAACAATGAGACGGTACTGGGAAACTTTGTAGAGGAAGTGAAGGAGAATGTAAAGCTCCTGAGCTTAGTGGATGCGGATAGAAAATGGCTGGAGCAGTTTCAACATTTGATTTGAAACAGGCCAGGGCTTGCTTTTGGATCAGGACTATGAAGCCTATGCCCCCCATTTGACTTCTTCCAAAACCGGAATCCAAAATCCGACCATCTTTTTAGAAAAACGAGGTCTATTCTTGGATGAAGCCATCTATGTGACACGTCCCTATGTCACTCGCCATGGAAATGGGCCTTTACCTTGTGAGGTGGACCGTTCTGAACTTCCCGGGGTGGGAGAGGATCTGACCAATCAGCCTAATGAATGGCAGGGAACTTTGCGCTATGCTAAGCATGAGAGCTTGGACGCATTCTTTGCGCCGGTAGTAAGAGATAGGGATTCCGTAAATTGCTTAGAGCGTATGGGCGAAACAAAACGGTCCAAGCATCCCAAACTCTCCATCCTTGTTACCCAGCTATCGGAAATAGGAAATCAACTATACTTTGATGAGGGAAACATTCCCTTTGAAACTCTTCAAAAAGCGGGAGAGGCGCTGGGGATTTCTTGCGTTAAAGATATCGGAGGTTAATCCATGAAAATATTACTGACAGCCTTTACTCCCTTTGACGGGGAGAGCATTAACCCGGCGCTGGAGGCGATGAAGCTTTTGCCGGATAAAATAGGAAATCTTCAAGTCCTTAAGCTTGAAGTACCAACAGTTTTTGGAAAGTCTGCCAGGCTTGTGATAGAAACTATAGAGCAAGAAAGCCGGATTTCGTCCTTTCCATAGGACAGGCAGGAGGAAGGGCGGAGATTACTCCGGAAAGAATCGCCATCAACATAGACGATGCAAGAATTCCGGACAACGAAGGCAATCAGCCGGTGGACCAGCCCATTTATCTCGATGGAGAAAATGCTTATTTCTCCACTCTGCCGGTAAAGGCTATGGTGGAAGCCATCAAAAAAGCAGGGCTCCCCGCTGCATTATCTAACTCGGCAGGAACCTATGTCTGTAACCATTTGATGTATTCGGTACTGTATTATATTCAGATAAATGCCTTACCCATCAAGGCAGGATTTATCCATGTCCCCTATATCCCCGAACAGACAGTAGAGAAAAAAGATAAACCCTCCTTAGAACTATCAGAGATTGTAAGAGGATTGAATGCCGCATTAGAGACAATTTCAAAAGAAGATTTCGTAGACTTTTCAAATCAATCATTCGAATAAAAAGAGCTGCATAAATTAAAAAATATAGTTGAAAGCGATTGATGTAGTATAGGCTGTAAGAGGGGCAATCTGAGCCCGCCGGTACTTGCTGAAAGCGAGCAAAGCGATGCTTGAAGCTTAGTACCCGATGCGTTGGCGAGGTTAGCGGGAGCATGCCCCGATTACAGCCTATACTACATCAGAGCGTATCTCTACAAAGATTGCAGCTCTTTTTATATAAAAAAGATGCCGTAGAAAAATCTACGACATCTTTTTTGAAATTTTATCTCTTCGCTGTTCTCTTCAATCCATAGTAAGCAAGTCCTAAAATGGAAAGGCCGAAGAAGCCTGCCCAGAGGAGAAGCTGTGAGCTGTCTCCGGTTGGGGTATCACGCTTATTGTCTGCTACCGGTCTGGATTCTCCCAGAACCTGAGGAACAAGCTCGGGGTTTACTTCATTTTCCGTTACTACACTGGAGTCCGGAGTAGGTGTGGGTCTGGACTCACCGGCTACCGTCGGGGTAGGAGGTGTGGATGGTGTGGGATTAGAAGGTGTAGGAGTGGACGGTGTGGGGGTAGAAGGTCTGTTCGGTCTTGGTGACGGTGTTGGCGGTGTTTCAGGAGTCGGGCTTGGAGGAGTAATGGTCTTTGTATTGGTAACAATATATCCGTTAGCCGCATCTCCGCTGATTGCAGAGGTATATCCGCTTAATGCCACCTCTTCAACGGTGTAAACGATCTCATGTCCGTCATTGGCATCAAACTTTGGAAGATTTACAAAGCTGTGCTTCCACTGATCGGCTTCGGTAAGAGTAACCTTCTCCTTGGTGGCGCCATCTGCCAAAAGCTTAATCTCGACCTGATTAGCACTTTCGCCGTTCCACTTCTTTTCTACGTTAAGAATAATTCCGGGAATGTTTACGAGCTTAAATCCGCTGGTCTGGTTTCCGCTTATTTTCACAGAATACCCTTCAGCGCCTTTTTCCTTGATGGTGTACTGGTAAAGCTCGTCATTTTCATCAATCTTCGGAAGGTTCTTAAAGCTAATGCTCCAATCATCGGCTTCGGTCATGGTCTCTTGACCGATGTAAATGGGATTTGCCGGATCTTCTTTATTTACGCGATAAAGCTCTACGATAATGCTTGTAGGACGGGTTTCCGGATTGTCGTATTTCCAGGTCTTATTGACCTTGATGGAAATGACTTTCTTTTCTCCGGTGTTTACGGTTCCGTTGGAGCCGATTCCGCCGCCACGAGTAGCTGAGGTATTTCCGGAAATGATGACCTTTGCCAAGCCTTCCGCCTCAGCGTCCTCGGTAACGTCAGTGTGTAATCCTAAGATTTCCCCTGTGGCGGAGCTTAACTCACCCTCCAACTTATTAATGGGAAGCTCTTCATTTTCATCATTTTTCCAGTTATAGGGAGTTCCACCCAGCATAAAGGAAGAAATAGCATATTTGGGAGAACCGCTACTTACATAACCGTAGCGATATCCGGCTTCAATATAGATGTCCTGTGCCTTTCGGAATGGTTTCCGAAGATAGCAACACCGTTCTTTACATTGATTCCTGTGTTGGAAGTGGGGCAGGATGCATAACCGCCACCTTCAGTCTCTGCTGTATTATCGGTGATTATAGCATTGGTCAGGTTTAAAACACCTTGCTTACCGCGAAGGATTTCCGCCTTACCGTTTACATAGATACCGCCACCGCCAAAATGCTTGTTTCCATAGCCTTCACCGGTCATGGCGTTGTTAATAATCTTTCCTTCGGAAATGTTGGCAACGGAATTTCCGGTAGATAGTCCACACTGGATAAAGATACCACCGCCACTTGCTCCGGCCTTGTTGCCGCTGATGGTTCCGCCGGTCATATTTAATTTATTACCTTCTGCAACGTCAATGATAGAGCCCAGTGCAATACCGCCTCCATACTCATGACAGTAGTTATCTGCAATCAAAGCATCACCGCTTAAGTTAATGGTAGAACTGCGGTATGCACAGATTCCGCCACCACTTACAAAGGGGTTGCCGTTATAAGTATTTGGGGAAATAGCCTTGTTTTCTCTGATTTCTCCCCCGGACATATTAAAAGTTGTATTATCTAATAAAAATACCCCGCCGCCAAAGAAAGCGCTATTGTTCCGGATAATTCCGCCGGTCATATTAATGACAACCTTTTTGGTATCTGAGATTGCGTAGATGGCACCTCCGTTAGCGTCGATTCCTTCGGTAACGGTTACAAAGTTGTTTTCTAAGATGGCATCCTCTTCAATATTTAGATTGCCGGAAACTTTAATGAGAGATTCTCTGGTTTTTCCATCATTTTCTCCGCCACCGTCGATGGTAATATTTCGAAGTGTAGCTTCTTTTCCGGTCGGAATGCTTAAAAGATATCCTGAAAATCCCGGATTTCTCATAAGAATGGCATTGGTATTGTCCAGACTTACTTCACCGTCAACAGGAACAGTGTCTACAACGTAAATGACCTCGATATAAGGATTTTCCGTTGCCATTTGCTTTGCTTTTTCGAAGGATTTTACGGCAGTTTCCTGTGTAGTTCCATCGTTTTCGTCGTTACCGTTTCTACCATCCAGATAGAGATTCTCTTCCTGGGCATATACCCTCTGCAGGTTGGATGGCATAAATCCAAGAGACAGGGTAAGTGCAAGTAAAAATGTCACAACAGCTAAAACCCGTCCCTGGACCCTCTTCATAATGAATTGGGGAATTGTCCTCATTTGTAAATACCTCCTAAAATAAGCAAAATTAATTATTTAAATAAATTAATGATATCATAATATCGTTATTTTACAATGCTATTTTATGGAGAAATGGGATTAAAGGACAGAAAATCGTAGAGAGAAAAGCTCTTAAAGTTTGTATATAATTGCTAAAAAAATAAATAATTATATTGAAGGATATGAGCCTTTACATAGATTCATGGGAAAATTCGTATTGTCATGGCTTTTTCAAAGCGAATAGAATGGGGAAATGGCAAGACAAAATAGCAGGAAAGAACAATAGGAAAGTATAGTAAGAAAGGCCAGTAGGAAAGAATAGCAATAAAGAATGTAAAAAAGGCCAGTAGGAAAGAATGAATAGTAAGAAAGAACTGTAGGAAAACAAATCCAAGCTAAGAGTAATAACGGAGGCGAAACAATGGATAATCATAAGAAAGTAAAAAACAAAGAGGACATCCAAGCAGATATCCAAGCAAATACCAAAGCAAATATCCACGCAGAAAGACATGCAGAAATTCAAGCAGATAGTCAAAAAGAAATTCAAGCGTATATCCCCGAAGATTTTCAAGAAGAGCTGGTGAAGCTTCGCCGGTATTTTCACGAACATCCGGAGCTGTCCTGGCAGGAATATCATACTCAGGAAAAAATCATGGAATATCTGGATAAGCTGGAGATTCCTTATAAAGAATCCTGTAAAACCGGTGTCATTGCCACCATTCAGGGAAAGAAGTCTACAGGAAAGGTCATCGGGATCCGGGCGGATATTGATGCCCTTCCGGTGACGGAGCTTTCGGACTGCCCGTGGAAGTCCAAGACGGAAGGCTTGATGCATGCCTGCGGTCACGATACTCACATTACCATCCTGTTGGGAACGGCGAAGCTTTTAAAGCAAATGGAAGAGGAGCTCACGGTCACCGTAAAGCTTTTGTTCCAGCCAGCGGAGGAGTGCATTGAGGATAGCGGAGCCGGTTATATGAAAGAAGATCCGGAGGCATTATCCTGTGATCGGATGATTGCCTTGCACATTTGGAGTAAGCTGCCTGCAGGTACAGCCTCCCTTCGTTACGGTGCGGTGATGACGGCTACGGATACCTTTGACATTTTCGTAAAGGGAAAGGGAGGACACGGCGCACTGCCTCATCAGACTGTAGATCCCATTGTTGCTGGTTCTGAACTGGTAATGTCTTTGCAACGCATCGTGTCCAGAGAAATCAGCCCTCTGGAGCCGGCAGTGATCAGTGTCACTTCCTTCAGCTCCGGTAACGCCTACAACGTTATTCCCGGAGAGGCTCATCTGAAGGGAACGGCCAGAACCTTTAACCCGGAAATTCGTAAGCAGTATCCGGAGATTCTAAATCGTGTGACTAAGGGTGTGGCAGAGGCAACAAGAACGGAAATATCCGTGGATTACCACCTTGGACCGCCTCCCATGATTAACGATACAGCCTGTGTGGATACGGGAAGAAGAGCGGCGACGAAGGTTTTTGGGGGAGAAAATGTGCTGGATTGGGAGCCTCAGATGGGAGGAGAGGACTTTGCCAAGTTTAAGGCGCCGAAATGCCTTCTCTTCCTTGGCGCCGGCTTTCCTGAGGAAGAACTTCGTTATCCCCAGCACAGCCCCTATTTTGCTATAGATGAAAACGTCTTAAAGCTTGGGGTGGCGTATTTTGTGGAGTATGTGCGGGAGTATCAGAAGGAGCTAGGTAAAATCTTGTGACGAACACAGTCCTTTCCTCAATACTCTTTGGAAAGATATCGCACCCCCACGCCATGCTTTCGTAAAGCTTCCTTCAATTCTTCCAGATACACCTTGCCCTTTTCGTTATTTGTAATGGTGAAGAACTTATTCAGTCCAGATTTTCTTAGAATTTTAATAGCATAATATCTTCCTCCATGAGGGCTATGGATAGGATCCACATGGACGGCACGCATCTCGGAAAAGGGAATGGCCCGCTTTCCAATACAGATTAAGCCTGCATGAATATAAAGGGTATCTCCCACGATATGGTATGGGGCAAAAAAATCACCCCCCGTTCGTAGGATGATTAGGCGACGAACAAGACATAGGATAGCCATAGATAGTAAAAATATTTGATAATAAAACAAGATAGAATCCTGCATTATGTATTCCATGCCTTCCAAAAAATATTGCAAAAAGTTCATATTTCTCCTTTTTTATATTGACTTATTCATATCCAGATGTCTTTAAAATCCAAATGCCTTCATAGTCTAAATGCCTTTATAATCCAAATGTATCAGTTTAGAAGCATTATCTCATTCCAAGCTATCCACTACCTCTACCGTATCCGGCAGAATCTCCATATTGGCAATGGAATTTCCGGACAGCTTTACCTTCTTTAAGTTAGGGAGATTCCGTAGCATACTGATATCGGAAATGTAGTTGTCGGAGATATCCAATTCTTCAATAGTATTTAGTCCTTCCAGACAATCCAAGCTTTGCAATTTATTGCCGGGAATCATCAGCTTTTTACTGCCTTAAAATGAGACAGATAAGCTTTGGCATTTTGGTCAAAGTTCCTGCTGTCATCATCTACATTGTGAATCTCCGCCTTTTCCAGGGCTAGAATTTCCGTGCTGTTGTCGTCTTCCATTCGACTTAAGGAAAGGCTGAGAACCGGACCATCCGCCACATTACTGTCATCCTCAGGATAAAAGTACATTTCCCTTACCCCGATATTGGAAAGGGCTTTCGTGTAATCCTTATAGCGATCCATAGGAGTTCCCAGCATGGTAAGGCGTTCCAAAGCGGGAAGCTCCCGCAATGCATTTCCCAAGTCCGTATCTACCAGTCCGGTGATTCCGCGGCCTACAAAGCAGAGGTCGCTTAGGGAATTCATTCCCCGCAAAATGTCGGCACTGTAATCGGACATATAGTTTCGAATTGTCAGCTTCTTTAAAGAGGGCATGTGGGCGATTTTATCCAAGTCCCAAACCAAGAGATTCGCTTCTTCCAATGCTGTTAAGCCGTGTAAATCCGGAATATCATAGTTATGATAGTCAATGTATAGTTTTTGTAAAGAACTTAATGTAGACAAAGCATTTACATTTTCCACATCATGGCAATCCAGATATAAGCTGTTTAAGGAAAGATGATTGGCCAGACCATCTAAGGAAAGGATAGGTAAAGTATCTAAACTCAAGCTCTTTAGCTTGGGCATGTTTTTTACAAAATTTAAATCCTTTAAGCTTGTTATGTTTTTCAGCTTGAGATTTTCAAGCTGAGGCATACCGGATAAAACGCTGACATTGTCCAAAGGCTCTTGATAAGGTCCGGTAATGGAAAGATCGGTACAGTTACTAAGAGAGGAAAGGGGAGAGAGATCTAAAACAACGGCATCATTTCCGATAATATCCAGGGTCAAGCGTTTTAAACCGGGAAGGTTTCTTAGGAAAAGAAGACCACCTTCATAGTCTTCATCTACACGAACGTCAAGGGATTCCAGGGAAGTGAATTCACTCATGATTTTTTCTATATTTATCTCAGAGTTCTCTTGAGAAAAAAATATAAACTTAAAACATTGGAAAAAAATTAACACCTGAAAGTCCTAAAAATCTCCTCAGGATGAGGAAGAATCCTACTTAAATCACCGGCATAGATAGCATGTTCGGCATAATATTTCAAATTATTCAGATTTTTCAAATCCTGCTTATAGTTCGTATTATCATAGCTGAAGCTTATATTTTCACCTAAATTAAGGCTGACTAAGCCCGTAAAAGCCTGAAGGCTGGATTCGTCGATGGAGTCTGTAGAGGGGAGGAAGATGGTCTTTTTTTCTAAAGCTTCTCCCGCTTCATCAACGCTGTCGGCATAAGAAAATACCCATTGTTCAGCGGTATTGTCACTTATTCCCGATTTTTTTTGAATATCCAAATATTGAATGGAGGCATAGTCCTCAGGAGTCAGTTCCGAGACGGGCTTATTGAAGGCCTGTTCCACAAAGTTGATTACAGTGCTGTCCTCCGGCGTAGTGCAGTAGCTTGGACTTGCTACAATGGAAGTGGAGGAGTCGGAGCTTTTATAGAAAAGTCGACTCAGGGAAAGGAAGATAATAATACCTGGTAAAAATAGAACGGCAAGAAGAATCCCTAACAGATATTTTGGGGATTCCTTTTTTGGGGGAGCTGTATAGGGCGTATTATAGTTTACTTTGTCAATATGGATGTTTTGTGTGATATCCGGCTTGTAAGGTTCCAGGTAAATCTTGGTATTACAAAATTTACAAGTCACAAAGCCTTCCTTCATTCCCTCGGGAATATCCAATGTGCCGTTACAATTAGGGCATACGATTTTTGTAAGTTTCATAAAAGCTCCTGATTTTATTTTTTAATTTTCTCTATCAATTTACAATATTTAATGTGGGGATTCAAGGGGATTGAAATGGATTTTTCTTATCCAAATGGAGATTTTTCTGATTTTCCTGATTGGATAAAATCCCTATGTGGAGATAAAAAAATAAGCACATTGATTATCCCGATGTGAGGGATAAAAAATGTGCTTACGAGAACCCGATTTTCATGAGATAAAATCAAAGAAACTTATATTGTTCTAAGGTATTTAACAGTCACCCTTTCTCTTTTTTCCTAAGGCATCTGCCGCAATCATGGCGTCATAAAGCTCTGTTTCCGTCACGTCTCCTGCCAGGTTATGGATGGTTTCTCCGGGAACGCAGGCATTTTTGGCGATGGTGTGGAGGTCTGCATCGGAAAAATCACCCAGCTCTGCCAAGGTGATGGGAAGTCCTACGGCAACACAGAAATCTTGAACCTCTTCAAATTCCTCCTTCTTTACACCCTCCAGACAAAGCTGTACCAGAGTACCGAAAGCTACACAATTTCCGTGGGGAGCGCTGTGACCGCCTAAAGAAGTAAGACCGTTGTAGAAGGAATGGGCTGCGGCAACATTTACATTATCAGCCCCTACGCCGGAGAGATAAACACAGGCCTCAATGATGTTATCCAAGGCCTTGGTGACTACATGATTTTCACAGGCCAAAAGAGCGGCTTCTCCGTATTTCTTCAGGTTCTCGTAGCAATACTTGGCAAGCACCATTCCTGCTCCGGGAATTCCGGCATTTTCCAGGCTGGGAGACTCGGTACGAAGAGAGGCTCTTCCTTCAAAATAAGTTCCCAGCGCATCTCCCATTCCGGCAATCAGGAAGCGAACCGGTGCATTGGCGATAACGGTGCTGTCTACCAGAACGCAGTCCGGATTGGTGGGATAGAAGAGGTACTCCTTGAAGGAGCCGTCATCGTGGTAAATCACGGAAAGACCGGTACAAGGTGCATCGGTGGCTACCACGGTAGGGATGATAACGATATGCTTCTTCTCGTAAAAGGCTGTTGCCTTCGCCGTATCCACGGCGGAACCGCCACCTACACCAACTACGGTATCAATGTCCTGTTCCTCTACGATTTTCCGCATTCTGTCAATTTCAGATTCACTGGAAATGCCTCCGAAGATTTCATAATGACGAACTTTATCCGTTCCTTCGAAGCTTTTTTCTAATTTATCATGGCAGGCTTCATAGGCACTGTGGGAGCAGACAAAGAGGTAATTCTTTCCCATATACCCTGTTTCCTTACAGAAGGAAAGCAAAGCGTCTCTACCCTGAACATATTTTAGCGGATTTCTCATTTCTCTAAGCTTTTTCATTTTGAACCTCCTTGGCATCTTCCTGAAATTTCTTAAATAGACTCTTTGTACAACTTAGTCCATAGCCTTTTGAACAGCTTTTGGAGAAAAGTGTTCTGAAAAGGAATGGTTATTTAATTAACAATCTTATTGTAGCACGGAAGAGGAAAAACAGAAGGAAAAATTGTAGATTTGTCTAATATAGAGGAGATATTGCTTTTTTCTATGAGGAAATAGAAAAATATCTGCTAAAATCTTTCTTCAAACCATTTTCTTTTCTTTCAAAATGATGGAGAATCAAGAATAGAGTAAAGATTTTGTCAGTTGATAAAGAAATAAAGCTTATCCTTTACAAATAGCTATTTTCCTCGTACAATAAGACTGTTTTTAGGGCTTGTACCGGTTTCGACGGGGATGATGCAGCTTTAGAAGCTATCCGAAAGAAGTCGCGTTAAACTTCAAACTTAAATTTAAACGCTAACGATAGTTACGCATTAGCAGCCTAAGCGCTGCTGGCCAGCCTTCCTGCACTCACACGGGAAGATCCTGACCTCATTTTTGTGAGAAACGACGGTTGCGGTTCCTCCCGCAACCGGGCGTATTTAGAGGATACCGGTTAGGACAAGACGTGCGTATCTTATCCTAGTGGGGAATCTTGAAGCGTACTATGATAGTAGAAGGAGAGGGAATTCGTTTTTCGGACATGGG